>Ga0105163_1000015_pt1 | contig 124004 bp, 141 predicted proteins | sample JNZ110809AmetaG_FD_81531 | JGI IMG/M metagenome (GOLD analysis project Ga0105163, IMG submission 81531) | Hot spring microbial communities from Jinze hot spring, China to study Microbial Dark Matter (Phase II) - JNZ 110809A | ecosystem: Environmental > Aquatic > Thermal springs > Hot (42-90C)... | reverse complement strand
GTCTACACCACGGTGTTGAGGGGCCTCTAAAAAGCATATCTCAGCCAACAAGGGTCTATGACTTGACCAAGATTTCGTCGACAGCCTGTTTAAAGCCCTTGTAGATGATGCCCGTATCCACGGAATAGGCCACATACTTTACACCTTGGGATATCAGCTGACGGGCTTTCTCAACGGTTGGCGCGAAGGAGCCGGCGGAAACTCCTTTCTGCATGCATATCTGCACAAGCTTTTTCAACGCCGCCAAAACCTTCTCATTATCCACGTCTCCGGGAACACCGAGGGCCTGCGAAAGGTCGTAGGGCCCCACGAACAAGACATCCACACCCTTCACCGAGGCTATCGCCTCCATGTTCTCAACCCCCTCTACACCCTCAATCTGCAAAACCACCATCGTCTCCCTGTTCGATACAGCGAAATGCTCACGCGGAGGTATGCTTGTGTACCATGCGGCGCGTGTATAGGGAGATACTCCACGCATCCCCTCAGGCGCATACTTGACCGCTTTAACGGCTTTCTCCGCCTCAGCCGCAGACCCAATATGCGGAATCTCGACACCATGAGCTCCTGCCTCGAGAGCCTTCAACACAGCATCCTCAAAAGACTCAGGCACACGCACCACCGCAGTCAATCCATGAACATCGGCGGCTCGGACCATGTTCTCCATAGTTTCATAATCAATCACCCCATGCTCGAGGTCGATTATCACGTAATCAAACCCTGCTACAGCCGCCAGCTCAACTATAGACGGACTTGGAATAGTGGCGAACAGGCCCACACAAGGCTTCCCCATCCGCAGCTTCTCCTTTAACACATTCTTCTTCATAGCAAGCCATAAAACAAATTGCGGTAAATAAACAATAGCCACAAAAGCCATTAAAGTAGGCATTTACGCATAAGCCTATGACTGTATTAGTCACGGGCGCGACAGGGTTCATAGGAGCATGGGTCGCTCGCAACCTGCATAAAAAAGGCGTCAAATTCATTTTATCAGACATCCGCTTCGACACCTCCAGGCTCAAATATCTGATGGACAACCCCGAGTCTCTGCCATTCATATCGCTTGACCTACGGAATGCGGCGGACCTCGACAAAGTCTTGAAAGAGCATGAAGTGGAGCGGATAATTCACTTGGCCGCTCTCCAGATTCCGCAGTGCAGGGCCGACCCCGTCAACGGCGGGTTGGTGAACGTGGTTGGTTTCCTGAAAATTTTCGAGGCGGCTAAAAAATACGGCGGCGTGAAAAACATCGTGTACGCGAGCTCTATCGCCGTTTATGGGCCGCAGGAGCTTTACGGCGAGAAACCGTTGAGCGAGGACGCGCCTCTAAAGCCTACAACCCACTACGGCGCCTTCAAGGTATGCAACGAGCTGTCCGCATACGCTTACTGGGTCGAGAACAACATACCCAGCGTGGGCCTGAGGCCGCACACCGTCTACGGCTTTGGAAGAGATGTTGGAGTAACCTCCGACGTGACAACAGCGCTCAAAGCAGCTATTCTTAAGAAACCCTTCAAAATAAGGTTCGGCGGAAAAGTCTCTATGCAATACGCGGCAGACGTGGCAGAGGCCTTCGTCGCAGCAGCCTTCGCCAACCCCTCGGGGGCGAAAGTCTACAACATAGGCGGCCCCGTGGTCTCAATCTCCGAAATAATTGACGCCATCTGCAAAATAGTTCCTGATGCACGCGAACTAGTTTCATACATCGACAGCCCGCTGCCTGTGGCTTATGCCGTGGACGACACAGCCTTTAGAAGAGACATCAAGGACATAGCATATACATCGGTCATGGACGGGCTCAGGGAAACCTATGAAATCTTTCAACGCGCCAAGGCCGCAGGAGAGCTAACTCTTCCACAGCAGTGAGGGGCTATGAAAATAGCGAGGATAATGGTGCCGAGGCTTGGGAAACGTCTCGCCATAGTAGAAGATGACGAGGCCCTTGTTCTATCGAATCCGCAATACGGCGGGCCGAGAGGTTTCCTCACACTGGTCAAAGAAGCGAGGGCCAAAAAAGTCGCCCTAGAACAGTACATCCGCGAACGGGTGAAAAAAGATCGGAGAGTTAAGCGGATGGGTTTTCAGCAGCAGCTTGGTGAAGACGTCAAATCTCCTCGTCTGTTGATACCTCTTCTCCCTCCCGAGGTATGGGGTGCTGGTGTAACATATCTACGAAGCCGCGAGGCGCGTGAATACGAGACCGTCGCCAAAGGCATTTACGACAGGGTCTATGAAGCGAAAAGGCCCGAGATATTCTTCAAGGCAACTCCCTCGCGATGCGTCGGCCCCGGCGAGGACGCGTTCATCCGCAGCGACACCAACTGGTCCGTTCCCGAGCCCGAGCTCGCCCTAATCATAGGCCCAGGCCATGAGATAATCGGGTTCACCATAGGCAACGACGTTTCTGCGAGAGATATAGAGGGTGAAAACCCGCTGTATCTTCCGCAGGCAAAAATCTACAGGGGAAGCTGCGCACTCGGCCCTGTCATCGCGACTCAGGAAAGCGTCGGCGACGCGAAAAATCTCGCAATCACCATGACCATATACAGAGGCGGTGAAAAAGTTTACGAAGGCTCAACCTCTACAGCAAGGCTTAAACGAAGTTTCGAGGAGCTTATACATTATTTGGTTTTGGACAACGTTATTCCAGCGGGCACTGTTTTGTTGACGGGGACGGGGATAGTGCCTCCTGATGATTTTTCGCTTCAGGATAATGATGTTGTGGAGATATGGGTTGAGAAAATAGGTGTTCTCCGAAACAGGGTGCGTCGTCTCAGTAACCGAGGTAAACCGTCTTGAGCTTGGAATAGAAATCCAGCGCCGTTTCTCCCTGCTCCTTTATGTCACCGTAGCTCGACCTTTTGTATCCTCCGAAAGGCACCTGAAACTCGAGCCCGGTCGTAGGCTTGTTGACCTTCACCACACCCGCTTGGACACGGTGAATGAATTCGAAGGCCCGTGGCAAACTTGTGGTGAAAACGGAGGCGGACAAGCCGAACTCGATTTTGTTCGCAACCTCGACAGCGTCGTCAAAGTCATGTACATGTATGATGGATAAAACGGGTCCGAATATTTCCTCTTGCGCTATCTTCATGTCGGGTGTGACGTCGGTGAATATTGTCGGCTCTAGGAAGAATCCCTTCGAGTGCTCTTGCGAGGTTAGTCTCTTTCCCCCTATGAGGAGTTTTGCCCCCTCCTTAACACCGATATCCACGTAGGAGAGAATTTTCTTCATCTCTTTTTCGCCTACCACGGGGCCCATCTCCACACCATCAGCCAAGCCGTTGCCCACCCGTATCCGCTTAACACGTTCAACAAGCTTTTCCTCAAATTGTTTAGCGATTTTGTCGACAACAATTGCCCTGCTGGTGGCTGTGCATGCTTGGCCCGTCAGACCAAACGCGGCCCGTGTAACCATCTCCACAGCTTTATCCAGGTCAGCATCCTCGAGAACAACCGATGGATTTTTCCCGCCGAGCTCCAGCTGAACACGTATGTTGGACCTGCAAGCGTATTGCTTAATTTCCTCCCCAACCTCAGCCGAGCCTGTGAAAGAAATTGCGTCAACTTTATCGTTTATGATGAGTTCCGCCCCAACCTCTCCACCCGAGCCTGTGACAAAGTTCACAACGCCTGGCGGTATGCCAGCGGCGTTAAGAGCCTCGACTATCTTGTAGCCTATCAGCGGAGTGTAGCTCGCCGGTTTAAAGACCACTGTGTTGCCGCATACAAGCGCTGGAGCGATTTTCCAAGACGGTATGGCGATGGGGAAGTTCCATGGAGTTATTATCGAGACGACGCCGAGAGGTTCTCTCAGGGTGAATAGATGTGTCCGCGCGTCAGCGGAAGGCGTAAACTCTCCTCTGATACGGCTGCCCATCACGCCGTAGAACTTGAAAATATCTATGGCGCGGGCGACCTCCGCTCTGCTCTCGTTAAGGGTTTTTCCCTCTTCTCTCGTCAGTATCCTCGCAAGCTCCTCCGCCTGGCTCTCCATGATTTGCGCCGCCTTGACGAGATATTTCCCCCGTTGCACAGGTGAAAGAGCGGCCCACTTTTCAAAAGCCTCTTCCGCCGAATCTATGGCTTTTTTCACGTCTTCTCTGCTCAGAAGCGGAAAAACAGCAACAACCTCGTCCACATCCGCAGGGTTCCGATCTTCAAAAACACCGTAAACACCAGCCTGAACCCGCTCACCATTTATGATACATGGATATACGCTTGACATAAACCTCCCTACGCAGACTGACATAAAAACACTTAACAGAACTTCTAAAATTCACATAATTTCTACGATGTACGGAATAAGTTTATATCCAACATATATTGCAAGATTTGTCGATGAATCTGGAAAAATATAACGTTACGCGGAGGAAGGCGATAAGCACTGGCGCAAAAGTTGCTACCGCGGCTGTTGTGACAGGCGTTGTCGGAGGACTTGCAGGCTATTTAGCTGGGACATCTGGCCAGCAAGAATCCACCGTCACCAGAACCGTCACGGTAGGCGGAGGAGGCGGACAGACAGTCACCGTAACAAACACCGCAACTGCAACAGTCACAACCACGGCAACCAGAACTGTGACGGCCGCAACAGGCCCCGTAACACCTGAGGTCAGCATAACCTTTGCCTCACCGGAGTGGTTGCCGGGTAGGCTAACAGGCCTCATAGCGCAGGATTTCCCAGCATGGTCCAAGGCGAACATCGGAAAAGCCGTCGAAGTTAAGATGGACCTAATTCCCTGGGACGTGATATTTGAGAGGCTTTCCACAACACTGATTGCGCGGTCCAAGGAGCCCACTCTCCTTATATCAGACAGCCAGTGGCTTGGTCAGTTCTATGTCGGAGGCCACATCAGACGCCTCAACGACTACATATCGAGAGACCCTGAGCTTCAGCAGCTTCTTAACAGGTTTGACCCAGCTCTAGTGTACTTCTACATGACCTTCCCGCAGGGCAACTACGACAACATAGTAGGGTTTGCCCACGAAGGCGACACACTCTTATTTGTCTACAGACATGACCTATTCACCCACCCAACCGAGCGTGAAAACTTCAAAGCACAATACGGCTACGACCTACCAGCCAATTATGAGGACTGGTATCCCGGCCAGCTCGACTGGTACCAAATACGTGACATCGCCGAGTTCTTCACCAGAAAAGCGGGAGACGAATTAGCCGGTAAGAGGCTTGAAGAAGACTTCTACGGAATAGCCGTCCACATGTCAAGGGCATACGACGCAATAGCTTGCCCATTCGGCTCGATTCTATACTGCCACGGTGAATACTGGTGGGACCCTGAAACAGGAGAGGTTGAGGGCTACATAAACAGCGAGAGAGCTGTAAAAGCCCTTGAATTCTACGCATCTCTGGTACAGTATTCGCCTCCTAACGCTCTGGAGCTGTGGTTCGACGAAGCCAACGCGGTGATGCAGGCGGGGCGTGTTGCTATGATATACAACTGGGCTGGATTCCTGCCAAGCTTGTTCGACCCAGCCGCCTCGAAGGTCTATAATTTGATAAGGGTGGTTCCACCGCCCGGACACCGCGGCGACGACGGCATCTTCAGAAGATACAGCGGAATAGGTGGCCAGCCGATGTGCATAAACGCGTACAGCGACCGTGTTGAAGAGGCTCTGGCGTTCATCAAATACTGGTTCGAGCCGCAGAACCAGCGGAAATGGGCTGAAGGAGGAGGAGGCGTATGCATCAAAGACATCATCCAAACAGAATGGTTCAGAAACCTCACACCATACAACAGAGCGTACGCCGACTCGATACCTTTCCAGGTAGACTTCTGGAACGTGCCCTTCTTCGCAGAGATGTTGACGGCTGTGCAAGAGGAGATACACTCCGCTCTGGCTGGAGCAGTAAGCCCACGAACAGCTCTCGACAACCTCGCAAGAAGACACAAAGAGATAATCCAAAGAGAAAACTATCCACGGGCATTCGAGAGGTACGGACGACCAGCGAAAAATGTTGCGCAGCTCATCAGACGAGGTCTGCCTATCAGCTAAAAATAAATTCCACTTTCCTTTTCTTCTTTTTCAGAATGGGTCGTAGGAATTTGAGGTCTCCAATAACTTATAGAGCTTTTCCAATATTTTTGATAATTCCCGCCGTAGCTCTCGTAATTTTTCTGGTGATATTTCCACTGATATGGGCCCTCGGGCTCAGTTTCTACTCCTACAACGCTCTTCGAGGAGACTCTCCCGTTTTCGTCGGTTTAGATAACTATTCGCTGCTTCTAAACAGCGGCGAGATATGGCGCAGATTCATCACAACAGGCCAGTTTGTGTTATATGCTGTTGTTCTCGAGTTTTTGGTTGGTTTTGCTCTTGCCCATCTTTTCTTCACAAAGTTCAAGGGTCGTCGGCTTGCAATCACTCTAGTGACCACCCCGCTGCTCATAGCACCGGTTGCGGTAGGGATATTCTTCCGCTACATCTATGACGCCACCTTCGGCGTCTTCACCTACTTTGTCGAATTAGTAACGGGACAGAGAATCAGAATGCTTTCTCAGCAACCCATGCTGGCGGTCGTTTTCATGGATGTGTGGCAGTGGTCGCCTTTCATGATGCTTTTCATACTCGCAGGACTGGAGGCCATACCGAAACACATGCTAGAATCCTCCGAAATCGATAGGCTTTCATGGATAAACAAGTTCAGATACGTTGTCTGGCCCAAGATAAAGCCGTTGGTTGCGTTGGCCCTCCTGTTCAGAACCATGGACGCATTCAGAACATTCGACACAATTTTCACCCTCACGGGAGGAGGCCCTGGCACACTCACAGAGGTGCTGTCAATCACCATCTACCGCACCGCTTTCCAGTTCTTCCGAACAGGTGAGGCGACGGCGCTGGCCTTCATATTCCTAGTTATAATAATATTGTTGACCAACCTCTATCTGAGGTTAGCTCGGAGGGAGTAGCCATGGCGAACAGTAACAGACGGAGTAACCGTAGGGCTCGGAAAATCCTCAAATCAGTGGCCACCTACGTCGCCGTAGTTGTGACAGTTGGTTTCTTCATCTTTCCGCTTTTCTGGCTTATCGCAACCTCTCTCAAGACAAGAGCACAGGCCTTCAGTACGCCCCCTCTCTTCATATGGGAACCAACGTTTAGAAACTTTATTGACATATTCCTCAAACGCCAGACAGAGATAGAAGCTATTACGGGACAGGAGCTTGAACTCGCAACAGGAGCTGAAATCTTTTTCTTTAACAGCTTCGTTGTCACATCCTTCAGCATAGCGCTCGCAATCGTGATAGGCGTCCTCGCGGCATACAGTTTCTCCCGATACAAGCCACTCGGCACCAACACGCTGATGTTCTTCATCCTCTCCACGAGAATGCTTCCCGGCATAGTGGTCGCCATCCCCATCTACTTCTTTTACCGTTCCATAGGCCTCTACAACACATACCTTGGGTTAATACTGCTGTACACAATGTTCAACCTGCCCTTCGCCATCTGGATGATGAAAAGCTTCTTCGACGACATACCCAAGGACATTGAGCAGGCGGCCTTTGTAGACGGCTCGTCACCTCTAAGAGTTTTCAGAAAAATTGCGCTTCCGCAGGTTTCCGTGGGCTTGGGCGCGACAATAGGCTTCCTGATAATCAACGTCTGGAACGAGTTTCTCTTCGCATTGTTGTTGACAGAGCGGACAACACGTACAGTGCCAGTCCTGATAGCCAGCACAAGAGGCGAGGTCGGAATCAACTGGGGCCTTATAGCCGCCATCGAAACCCTCTACATACTGCCCGCACTCGTTCTAATCTTCCTGCTGCAGCGTTACCTACTCCGCGGAATGACTTTCGGCACAGTCAGAGGTGGCCAGTAAATGACCCGTGTCGAAGTCAAGTCGTTATGGAAATCCTTCGGCAAGGTCCAGGCGCTGCGGGGCCTGGATGTCACGGTTGAGTCAGGCGACATAGTTGCGTTGCTCGGGCCTACAGGAGCCGGTAAGACCACTTTGATGAAGTGTATAGCAGGTGTGGAGAGGCCGGATAAGGGTGACATATTATTCGACGGCGAAAGCGTGTTGGATACGCCGCCTTGGGAGAGAAACGTTGCTATGTTCTTCCAAACGTATGCACTTTATCCGCACATGAGTGTTTACGACAACATCGCCTACCCGCTTAGAGAGAGAAAAATGGCGGAGAACGAGATTAAAGACATAGTGCAGAGAGTTGCCGAGAAGCTGAGAATATCGCATCTACTCGGCCGGAAAGAGCCTGCTACGCTCAGCGGCGGGGAGATGCAGCGCGTGGCTCTGGCCCGCGCCCTTGTCAGAGAACCCCGTGTCCTCCTTCTAGACGAGCCCATCTCAAACCTTGACGCAAAACTTCGAGAAGAAATGCGGGCCGAGTTTAAACGATTACACCGAGAACTTAAACGAACCCTCATCTACGCTACGCCCGACTACTTAGAAGCCTTTGCTGTCGCGGAGAAAATCGCTTTGATAAACGAAGGACAGGTAATACAATATGATACGCCGATAAACATCTTAAGAAAACCCCGCAACAAGTTTGTCGCAACCTTTGTCGGCAGCCCCACAGCAAACATACTACGGGGTGTAATAAAGCTCGGCAAAGAAAACCTTCTCCTGGACACTGGAGAGTTTCAGCTGACTCTGAACAAAACCGGTCTAAGAAACATAGACGGCAGAGAGGTGGAGGTTGCAATAAGGCCCGTAGATGTGGTGCTCGAGCCTGTTTCTGGACAAAACCTGTTAAGAGCCAGAGTGGTTTCCTCTGAGAAACTCGGAACTCACACCATCGTCACGTTAAAGGTCTCCAACGTAGAGATGAAAACTGTTGTCAAAGGAATAAAGAACTACAGATACGGTGAAGAGGTGAAAATCGGTATAGAGGGTGATAAGCCGCTTTTGTTTGACGCCGCATCTGGCGAGGTGCTCGGCTGAATGAAATTGAAAAACGTTATCGAAAAGATTGGTTTGGCGCTGTGTTTTGCGGGACTGGCGCTGTTGTTCCAACCTTTCACGGATAGGCTTCTACTCTACGGCTTCATTATCATCGGAATAGGCGGCTTCATGTATGTCTATACGACATACATTCCTGACGAGGCAGATGGAAAGACCATGGTCAAATGGTTTGTGACACTGGTCGGCACAGTGGTCTTCTTCGTGGTGTTATCAATTTATTTAGTGCCGATTCTGGTGGTGTAGAGAAGTTGGTCAGTGTTGAGGCGCGAGCGGTTTCAAAATTTTTCAAGACAACAAAGGCCCTTGACAACGTGAGTTTGGTTGTTGACGACGGCAGTTTCTTCTGTCTGTTGGGGCCCAGTGGTTCGGGGAAAACCACGCTCATGCGGATTCTAGCTGGACTAGAGACGCCTAGCAGTGGTCGTGTATACTTTGGCGGAGAAGATGTCACCGACCTCTCGCCCTCGCAGCGTAACATCGCCATGGTTTTCCAGTTCCCATCCATCTACCCGAGCCTCAACATCTACGAAAACATAGCACTGGCGCTGAGGCGGGAAACCTCCGACCCTAATGAGATACGTGAAAGAGTTATGCAGGTCGCCTCACTTCTAAAAATAGAGGAGCATCTCAACAAGAAAAGCCATCAGATAGACTTCGGTATTTTGCAGAGGGTTTCGATAGCGAAGGCTATTGTGAGAAAAGCAAATGTTTACATCTTCGACGAGCCGTTAAGCAACCTCGACACAAAACTGCGAGAAACTCTGCGGTCAGAGTTTCAGAAAATACATTCCGAAGTTCGGGGCACGTTTCTCTACGTTACACATGACCAGCTCGAGGCTATGGCGATAGCGGATAAAATCGGCATACTAAACAACGGTAAACTTCTGCAGGTTGGTTCGCCAGATGAGATTTACAGCCAGCCTGCGAACAGGTTTGTCGCATACTTTATCGGCTCACCGACCATAAACCTCATCGAGAGCGAGGTCAGGTTGGTGGAGAACACAGTCTACGCCTCTGTTGGAGACGGATACATACCCCTAAACAACAAGGCCTTGAAACTTTTCCAGACATCGCGGGAGCCGAGAAAAATCATCCTCGGCATAAGGCCCCATGAAATCTCTCTAAGCAGAGAGCCTTTGCATAACGCGTTGCCAGCTGAAGTGAGCCTCATAGAGTCGCTTGGAACAGCTCAGGTCATCGAGCTACGAAATGGCTCAACCGTCTTCAGATGCTATGTGGACGGTCTCTCCGACTTTAAAGAAAAGGAGAAGGTATACGCCGTGTTCAACATCGAAGCCATCTACGCGTTCGACCCGAAAACAGATGAGAGAGTTTTCTAATTCAAGATGACTCAGGTGCCCCCGTGGTGGCGCGTCTATCTTGAGCCGAAGCCAGGCTGGGATGCTGCAGATTACGAGGAGGTTTTGAAAGAGTTTGAGAAGAAGCCTCCGAATAGGCAGCTTCTCAGCCCTATTTTAGCGGGTTTCATAGCTGGCGTGGTGCAGGCGAATGGCTCGCTAGGATATCTCAAAATTCTTCAAAACCCTGAAACATACACTCCTTTCACCGAGATAAAATGTGATGTGGAGACTTTGAATTTTATTTCGCGGCAGATTAATGATGGCTGGGGGTTTGTAAGTGAGAGAGGTGCTCGACTGATTGTCATAGGTCTTCGCTGCATTCTTTTGCTGAAGATTATCGGCCCTTATCTACGCGGCTGGAAATACAGGGCCTATGACGCGATAATAGGTAACGGCTACAAGTTGCATGGGCCGATGCTGGAGAAAATTTTTCAAACCTATGAGCTGGACTATGGGCTGAGAACAGTCTCGATAGAGGGAAAAAAATTTAGGATGTATGTTTTTAGAGGGAAATTACCTCAGCAGGGAGACCTTAAGTCTTAGGCCTTCGGGCCCCGCTTTCCCCTCGGCCACTCCAAGAGTCCAATTGAGAAACCTGTATTCGGGAATCTGTGTGTGGAAGAATATGAACAGTCTTATCGCGAGCCCGTCTTTAGATGGGACAGCATATCCCTGCCTAATCCCCGAAATAATTCCCTTGTCGGTTGTTATTGTTTCTCTGACGTATACGTGGACTACGTCGCCGACCTCGGTTTTGACAATTGTTCCATAATCTATACCTTCATAGGTGCCGTTTATCTTGCCTTTGACGGTGCCTTTCATGTGGAAGTTGGAACGGCGTCCGTATGGTGTCTCGCCTATCTCCTCGGTTCTGACAATATTTGCCTCCAGTTCATAGAAAGGCTCAAGCTCCATGCTTGTCACCTCTCGACAACCCATGAATGCTCCGTGGCGTAGCGAAGGCTTTCACCTGGGTTGAGAAACACGAGCTTTGTCGAAGGCGACATGACGGAAACAGCTTGTTTAAGCTTCTCCTTATCCAGCCTCTGCCTCGGGAAAGTGTCGTAGTGGCAGGGGATGGCCAGTTTGGGCTTGAGTATTTTACATGCATATGCGAATTCTCTCACACCCATGTTGTATTGGCCGCCAGCGGTCATAATGCATATCTCCGGGCTGTAGAGCTCCTGTATCATATGCATCTCCATGGAGACGCCTGTGTCTCCCGAGAAGTAGATGACCGGCCCGTCTTCAGGGGTAATGATGTAGCCGACCGGTGCATCGGGGTATCTTGTCTTGTTTTTGATGTAGTCGTAGTGCATGATGCTGCTTGAGTGGAAAGCGGGGACAGCGGTGTAGGTGACTTTGTTGATGGTGCAGCTTCCGCCAACGTTTATCGGATACATCCAGTATTTTCTACCAGCCTTTTCATCTGGTTCAGAGTCATAGGGGATGCCGTAGATGTCCGCATACATACCCACTTCAGGTGTGCAGACAAGGCATGCTCCTGTCTTTTTGACTATCTCGATGGCGTGGCCAAGGTGGTCGATGTGTCCATGTGAGACGAGAACCACGGTGGCATCCTTAACGTCTTCAAGCCCGATTGGGCTGACGGGACTGTTCCCCGCGCCGCTTTCGAGAGGCGTTTTGAGCCAGGGGTCGATATAGATTACCTCGTTTCTCCACTTTATGGAGAAGGATGCATGTCCGATAAAGTTGATAATGATTTCGGACATCGTGCTCTCATCCTCTGCAAGGTATTTTAACTTTTAGCGACCGCTTTTCTTCAGAGCTTTTAGAACCTTCTCAGGAGTTATCGGCAAATCTGTTATCTGTACACCAATCGCGTCATACACAGCGTTCACGATGGCGGGCGCGATGCTGTTGACAACCATCTCGCCGACGCCTTTCGCGCCGAATGGACCAGTCGGCGTCGGTGACTCAACAATCTTGGCGACTATTTCGGGGATGTCGCCGGCGGTGGGCAGGACGTAGTCTCGGAAGCTGGTTGTCTGGAAGTCGAGGACGGGATAGCGTGGATAAACTGTTTCAGTCAAGGCTGCGCCCATGCCCATCACAATGCCGCCGATTATCTGAGACTCGACGAGTTGTGGATTGATGGCCTTGCCCACTTCATACACCGTGTAGACCTTCAAGACCGTGACGAACCCTGTCTCCGTGTCCACTTCAACCTCCGCAACTGTGCATCCATGCGCCATGGTTGAGTGCGGGTCGGATGCACCGGTTTCGGGGTCTACAGAGCTTTTCGGCTTGACGTAGAACCCTTTGCCTACAACAGGGGTGTTGTAGGTGAACTGAGCCTGGCTAATAACCTGTTTAACCTCCACGCTTTTGTCAGTAACTCCCTTGACCCAGACTCTTCCTTCACGTATCTCGAGGTCGTTGGGGGAAGCCTCAAGCATCTTGGCCGCGGTGTTCAACACGATTTCACGTATCTCCTCAGAGGCTTTTATCACAGCGTTACCCATTCTATGGGTTGACCTGCTCGCGAAGGTGCCTGTGTCATGGGGCGCGGACTCTGTGTCACCGAACCTCACCTCTATGTCCTCGACCGGGACGCCAGTTATCTCTGACGCAATCTGCGCCAGCACAGTCTTTATCCCCTGCCCAAGCTCCACGCTTGCCACATTAACCACGAGCCTGCCATCAGGCTGCGCCACGATAACCACTTGGCTCGGGTCTCCGCCCAGGTTCATACCGGTCGGATAGTTTATTGCAGCTATTCCTCTTCCCCTAAGCTTCGCCATTTCATTCACCTCTAAGAAGAGAGTTGAAGAAGATGGGGTGGTAGCTTGACGCCGGCGAGGGCGGCGGCTTCCTTCATAACCTCGATGAGGTAAGCGTCGTCTATGGGTCTGCCTGTGGCGGTTACTTGGTTGTTGCGGTAAGCGTTGATGAATCGGAACTCCCACGAGTCTATACCGAGTTTGCGGGCGGCCCTCTCCATATGCAGCTCAACCGCGTAAGAGACCTCGAAAACGCCGTAGCCGCGCATCGCGCTTGACGGCTGACGATTCGTGAAAACACAGTATCCTTCGTAGCGGAGGTTCTCAATGTTGTAGGGCCCTGAAAGGTTTACCGTCGATTTTATGACACCATATGGCGATGTGCGAGCATATGCTCCCGCGTCGTGGAGCAGTTTGGCTTTTCTACCAAGTATGCGGCCCTCTCTCGACAAGGCATCTTTCAGCTCTATTTTGACAGCTGGCCTCGTCGTTGATATGGTGAACTCTTCTTCTCTTGTCCATCTCCATTTGACTGGCCTGCCGACAACCATTGCAGCCACCGCGACCTGCATCTCAAACTCTGGATCAACCTTGGCACCAAACGCTCCTCCCACATGGGGAGAAACAACTCTTATGTTTGAAGCGGGGATGTTCAGTATTGTCGCAACGTTGTCTCTCACGAAGTAGGGTGCCTGCGTCGGCGTGTAGATGGTTAATTTTCCAGATGGCTCGGGCTTGGCCACGCAGATGTGAGGCTCCAGCGGAGCATGCTCAATCGGTGGAATCAGGTAACTACCCTCCACCACCTCGTATGCATTAGCGAAAGCCTGCTCAACATTACCCCTCTTCACCAAGAAGTACGGCCGCTTAGGTGAACTTGGCGGAGTAGCACCATCCATGCCGCCGCCGAACATAAACACATTAGACCCCCATTTCTTTATAGCCGGCGCACCAGGTTTAAGCGCCTCCTCCATATCGAGAACAGGCGGCAACTCTTCGATGTCAACCTCGACAAGGTTCGCAGCCTTCGCAGCCGTTTCCTCATCTTTTGCGACCACAAGGCATATGGCTTCTCCCTTGTAGTTCACCTCATCCTCGGGTAAAACCGGCTCATCCGGCGGACCCACCCCAAGTCCCGCCAAGTTGATGTGATAATTGTTTGGCACATGTTTTGCGGTGATGATTTTGACGACACCGGGGATTTTCTCGGCTTTCGAGTAGTCGATTTTCTTGATTTTTCCACGTGGAACCGGGCTTCTGACAGCTTTAATCCACAGCATGCCAGGGAAAGTTATGCTGTCTATGTACTGTGTTGCACCCGTGACGTGATTAACGATTGAACTGTTCTGCAAACTTTTCCCGACAACAAAGTAGTTGGACATGCTCATCGCCTCGCAGCAGATTTAACAGCCTTCACAATCGGCACGTAGCCCGTGCATCTGCAGAGGTTGCCCGCGAGAGCGTCGAAAATCTCCTCATCACTTGGCGAAGGGTTTTTGTCGAGGAGAGCTTTGGCAACCAGAACCATACCGGGTGTGCAGTATCCACACTGTGCTGCATTATTCTCCACAAACTTCTTCTGCAGAGGACTCAGCTCATGGTCGGACAACAAACCAGCAACTGTGGTGACTTTTTTATCATTTACCGATGCTGCGAAAGTGAGACAGGAGTACCGCAGCTTGTCGTCGACCAGAACCATGCATGCGCCACAGCTCCCCTCGCCGCAGCCATAGTGAACAGATGTTAAACCCAGTTTGTCGACCAGAACCTTCAGCAGAGTATCGGTCGGTTTTACATCGACTTCCACAAGCTGACCATCCAGATAGAACCTTATCATCATTTCTGATTCACCGAGATGATGTTAGACGGGTTAAAATTCTTTTGTACAGCACTCCGGCGAGGTGGCGTAGATATTCTTTTGAGACAAGACCTGTGTCAGATGCTTCTTCGGCTACGTTCTGGGCCGTTGTCTCAATCAGTTCCTCGGATATTTTTTGGCCTAGCAACATTTTCTCAACTCTTGATGCTCTGTAGGGATGAGGAGTTAGCCCACCTACCGCCACGCCAACTCTCTTAACTTTGTCAACAGAATCCAGCGCTACAGAAACGGATGCCAAAGTCTGGCCTCCATATTTGTAGATGCTCTGTTTCATGAACATCGAGTGTTTGGGCGGTTTTCCTATCCGAATAGCGATTAACAGCTCGTCGCTGCGAATGTTGTAGGTAAGCGGCCCTTTGTAAAACTTTGTAAGCGGAACAATTCTTCTGCCCCGTGAGCTACTCATTATGAGCTGTGCATCGAGGCTGAGCAGAGCCGTGGCCATGTCTCCACCAGGAGCCGGTGTAAAGATGTTGCCGCCGATGGTTGCGTTTTGCTTCAAAGCCAATCCATGTATCCCCTTAGCGGCTTCCAAAAGACAGTTAGGAACTCCGTCGCTCTCCAATATCTCAGCCGCGGTCGTGGTGGCGCCGATTTCAATCATGTTACCCTTCTTCTTAACATAATTTAGCGGAAGATTCTCGAGAGATATTATGGCCGCAGGCGAGATCAGCATCTTTGTGACAAGCTGAACAGACGCCGTTCCACCAGAGACGACAAGAGCCGAATCCCTGTAGAGCTTTTTTAGCTGGAGAGCCTTATTAACCGATTCAGGCATCAGAAAAGACTCATTTATCTCTTTCAAGGCGGTCACTAAACCGAAAAACACTAATATAAGTGTTATCATGTTTTTCATGTCTGAAATCTTAAATATTGGATGGATTATCCAACCAAGGCAATGAACAAAACAACCACCACCTTAACACTCCTCATAATCATAGGGCTGGTGGGCGGGTTTTTCCTCGGCCAATCCACCGCTCAGCCCGGTGTTCGTACGGTTTATGTGACGTCTGTTGATACGCGGACTGTTTCTGTGACGTTTACGGTGGCTACAACTGTGACGGAGGTTGTTGAGCGTCATGGGCCTGATGTGAGGTATGCTAAGCTGTTTGAATTGGAGAATCGTGGGGGATATGTTTTGCTGCGTGATGGATTGAATAGAACTGTTGTGGCTGTGCCGCGTGGTGCCGCTGTGCCTGATGTGAGGGCTGATTTGGTGGTGCGTATTCCTGTGCAGCGTGCCGTGTTGATGTCGGCTACTCATGTGGCTCTTGTCGAGAGACTTCGCGAATATGACCCCGGGTTGCTCGGCCGCGTCGCGGGACTGATGTGGGGCGGCAGCTACTCATGGTTTTTCCCCGAGGTTGAGAGATTGCTGCAGAGAGGTGTGATAAAGGATGTGGGCGCGGCGTGGTCGCCTGACTATGAGCAGCTTGTCGCGCTTCAGCCCGACCTCGTCATGATATACACTTATCCAGGGGACCCTGTTGTCTCGAAGCTTGAGGAGCTTAAGCTGCCCTACGTCGTCGTCTCCGAATATCTCGAGGATGATTTGCTTGGACGGTTTGAGTGGATAAAATTTGTGGCGGCCTTTTTTGAGCTGGGAGATGTCGCGGATAAGGTGTTTAGCTTTGTTGAGCAGAGTGTTCTGCTCACTTCTCTCCGGGCGAGGACGCTTCTAGAGCATGGTGCAGCTCCGCCTAAGGTTGTCTGGTTCAGCGTTTACCGTGGGACGGTGTATGTCGCGGGTGGCGGAAGCTATGTGGCCAGAGCGTTGAAAGACCTCGGCGCATCCTATGTCTTCTCCGACATCGCTTCAACTGGCTCGGCGACCGTCACACCTGAGGAACTTGTAGCACGTGCACTTAACGCCGACGTCATCATCCTCTCAACAGACCTCATCACCACCCGTGAGGACCTGTTGAAGGAGCTGCCTCAGCTCGCAGATTCGAAGGCTTTCCGCGAGAACAGAGTGTATCGCTACAGCAGCGACATCTTTCAGCTGGGCTACTATGCTTCCGAGGAGTGGTTCAGGGATTTGGCTAAGATGCTTTATCCCGAGGCTTTTGACGGCGGAGGTGGGCCGAGGTTTTTCGTGGAGGTGCGTTAGATGCGGGGCTGGGCTTTTCCCCTTCTCTCAACAGCTCTTTTCGCATCGTTTCTCTCCTCTGTTTTTTTCGGCAGCGTACGTGTTCCTCCCAGCGATGTTTTGTTGTATCTGCTTGGTTGGAGAAGCGGGGTCCCTGTGTTCGATGTGGTTGTTGACATGCGGCTGGTGAGAGGGGTTGCGGCTGTTTTGACCGGTGCTTCGCTCGGTGTGGCGGGCGCCGTTCTCCAGTCTCTTTTCCGCAACCCTTTGGCGGACCCGTTTGTCCTCGGCATATCCTCGGGCTCCTCCCTCGCCATCGCGCTCACACTCGTCGCAGGATTGGGCGCGGGCCTCATCCAAGCATACGACCCCTACGCGCTCTACGTGGCCGCGGCCGCGGGAGCCGTCGCCACATCACTCGCCGTCGTAATCTTCTCAACCATCGCTAAGACAGCGATTGGCCTGATACTTGCTGGAGTGATGCTGGGCTACCTAAACGCTGGCCTCACAACTCTGTTGATAACCCTCTCACCCGTGGAGACGATGCGTGCCTTCAGCTTCTGGACGCTTGGGACTTTTTCGGCTGCGAAGTGGACGCTGGTTGAGCCTGTGCTTCCCCTGTTCGCCGTTGGTCTTGTTGCTTCTCTTCTCGTAGCCAAGCCTCTCAACGCTCTCACATTCGGTGAGGAGATGGCTGCTTCCATGGGAGCATGGGTTCGCGGGGCCCGTGTCGCAGCTGTCGCCGCATCTTCTGCCGTGGTCGCTCTCGCAACAGTTGTCGCAGGGCCCATAGGGTTCATAGGCCTCGCCGCTCCACACGTCGCCCGTCTCCTCGCAAAATCGGTTGACAACCGCGTCGTCATCCCACTCTCAGGCCTCGCCGGAGCAACCCTCGCCACAGCATCCGACATCGCAGCACGCAACATCATGCCGCCCCTCGACCTACCGCTCACAGCCATCACATCACTTTTCGGCGCACCCATCATTCTCATACTTCTACTCCGAGGTGGGAAATGGGTTTGATGCGGGTTTTCGGCCTATCAGCGGGCTATGGCTCTGTGCCTGTTGTCTCGGATGTGGACTTGGAGCTGTGGGCCGGCGAGTTTGTGATGGTCATCGGCCCCAACGCCGCGGGCAAAACAACCTTCCTCAAAACCTTGGCGGGGTTGGCTAAGCCTGTCAAGGGAGTTATCTATCTATCCGGTGAGGACATGCGGATGCTTGGGCTTCGGCAGAGGGCGAGGAACATAGCCGCTGTCTTGACGGGGAGGCCCGACGTCTCGGGGATGCTTGTTGAAGAGGTTGTGGGGCTCGGACGATACGCGTGGACGGGGCCGCTTCACATGCTGGCCCCCGTCGACAAACAGGCCGTGGAGGATGCGATGAAGAAGACAGGTGTAGCGCATCTTAGAGGCCGCAGAGTATCCGAGCTAAGCGACGGCCAGCTCCAGCGCGTATTGATAGCGAGGGCCCTCGCACAGCAACCCCGCATCCTCATCCTCGACGAACCCACCACACATCTCGACGCAAAATCAAGACTCGAAATCATCACCCTCCTACACAGCCTCGCTCACCGCGAAAACCTCACAGTCATCGCCTCAACCCACGAGCTCGAACTCGCCCTCCGCTTCGCCGACAGACTGATACTCATAGCAGAAGGAAAAGCAATAGTCGCCGACGACCCCGCAGAACTCATCAAAGACCAAAGGTTCATCAAAGCCTTCGGACTAGCCGACGGCGTAACACTCTCCCACACAACCCTCTCAATAGAATACCGTCCACACAGAAACAGCGGAGGAGCACGTGTCTTCGTAATAGCGGGAGCTGGAACGGGTGCAGGTTTCTACAGGCTGTTACTCAAGACAGGCTATGATGTTGTGACGGGTGTGCTTCACGAGAACGATGTCGACCACCATGTAGCTGCCAGCCTTGGCCTCGACATCGTTTCTGAGCGGCCCTACACGAGGATAAGCTGGGAAAAGCTGAGCCAAGCCGAGGAAAAAATGTGCAACGCATCCGCAGTTGTTTACACCAGTCCACCCCTCGGCGAGCAGAACATGGGTAACTACATTTTGCTGGAGAAGGCTATCGAACACGGACTCCCAACATACGTGGTCGGGGCAGTTCACAGCGGAGCTGAGACAATCCACACTCCACGCGAACTCGTAGCCAAACTCATCCAAACACAGGCCTCAGGAAGAGAGGCTTTGAAGCCTTTTCCTCGCCCTGACAAGTAACTCAGCAGTTTTACTGCCCGGCACAAAATTCACCGGATGAGGCGAAGCCGTCTCACCGCCACAGCTGGGACACCGCTCCCTCAAAGTATAGACACCGCATACAACACATCGCCTCATCCTTCCAGCCTTCAACAACCAAAACAATTTAGGGAAAACTATAAACCTGTTCACTCAAGGACGCTGTGGGATGAAACCTGTTGTCCTCTGCGGCGGCGAAGGAAGCAGGCTGAGACCCCTCACCTACTATTTCCAGAAGACGATGATCCCTATCGGACGAGGGCAAAAGCCTCTGCTCGAGTACATTCTGATGCATCTCAAGACTCATGGGTTTGAGGAGGCGGTGCTGCTCGTGGGATACAAGGGGGAGCAGGTTGTCAACTATTTCGGCGACGGCGACAGAGTTGGAATGAGGCTCACCTATGTGTGGGATAGGGAGGATGCTAAGGGGACTTGCGGAGCATTGTTAAACGCCTTGAGAGAAAACGCCTTCACCATGGATGACACGCTTCTCATCTATTACGGCGACATCCTCACCAACCTCAGCCTCTCAGAACTCGTCGAACAACATACCCGAGAGAAAGCAATCGCAACCCTTGCCGTCTCACCGCGCTACCAGCTTCCCGTCGGCGTCGCCACAATCGAGAACAACCGCGTAACCGAAATGCGTGAAAAACCCTTCATCAACATCAATGTAACCATAGGACTACTCATCCTCGAGGCAAAAGCACTTGCATATGCGGAAAACGCTTCAGACATCATGTCAGACCTCATCCCTAGGCTGATAGAGAAAAAAGAAAAAGTCGCGGCATATGTCACAGAAGCTTTCTGGTATGACGTCGGCTCAACCGAGAAATACGAAAAACTCACCCACGACATCGTTGAAAAATATCTTGAAGGTCTCCATCAAACAAGTCACTAAATCTGCTGCTTTCTCCGCAACAAAGCCAATTTTCTACGCACATAAGATGGATGAGATCCTACATCCCTAGCTATGATGCTGGCGTTGTCAACACCTCTCCTCCAAAATTCCTCTATTCCAGCGTCGACGGCTATCCGCCTGAGCCACGAGTAAAGCTTACGGGGAATCCTCAGCCCATAGTTCATCCTTAGAACATCCAAGTTTTCCAAGATAACTAAAGCCTTACATTTCAAAACTGTACCTGGAGGCTGCGTCGAGGATGGCTTTGCTGAGCGAGGTGTTGGATATGGTGAACACATCACCCATCCTCCCCACGTAGCCATTCTCTTTCAGAAACTTTAGAACCCTGTACGCCTGCCGCCTGCTAACACCCAGCTCAAAAGCCAAATACTTCACAGACATGGGGCTCCTCAACAACAGCTCCAGACATTTAGCAGCCGTGCCCATCAAAGTAAATCACGCATTCCTACGTCACAAATACATAAACCCGTGTCATTAAAATGTTAATCTCAGAGCACAAACACAACAACTAATAGAGGAGCTTATCCATATTTCACATGGTTCTGGATGAGAATGTGAAGAGAATTGTTCACGGCCGAAACTTTGGTTTCTTGGCGACGGTGAACCCTGATGGTTCTCCGCAGGTTTCTCCTGTTTGGGTTGATGAGGCGGATGGCTACCTCTTCGTCAACACGGCTGTTGGACGGGTGAAGGAGCGGAACACGCGGCGTGACCCGAGGGTTGCTTTAGCCGTGCCCGACTGGCAGAACCCATATGAATACGCCTACATCACGGGCCGCGTCGTCGAACGTATAACGGGCCCCGAGGCCGAGGAACACATCGACAAACTCGCCATCAAATACACAGGCGAGAAATTCAAGTGGCGAACACCAGGCGTAAACAGAGTCATTCTCAAGATAAAGCCCGAAAAAGCCGGCATATACTAAACATCCACCTCGCAGAAGCAGCCCAGCAAGGCAGCGGCTCCACACAAACTCATCCACAACAGCTTCACCAAGGACCGTCACTGACGATGAAAGACCTGTTCCCATACTCCTCCTTAAGTATTTCCTGAATGGCCTTGCTCTTTATCAGCCGTGTATCAAACGTCAGCAACCCACGGCATTCGCTGCACGCCATCGCGAAAGCGACGATAAGACAGTCAAAAGGTTGCAACCGAGCATCCCTTTCCGATAATTTGCGCACTATTTGTGAGAAGATATTGGTTTCCTCCCGTTTGAGCCAAGCTGTTTCAAAATCAGATAACATTGGAGTGATTCCCATGTTTACTCCTTTTTCTCTGAGCTGAGTAACAACCTCTCCCCATACTATAACAGGTACTTTTACATTCTCAGATCCTAATCTCTGTATTACACTCCTAGCGGTTCTAGCTTGCTCTTTATCCTCGCTCAGCCACTCGCTCCACGGTTGTTTAGAGATGTAGCTGAGTAGGTATGATGTGTCAAGATACCAGAACTGTTTGCTTGCCAACCAAGCTTCGCTCCTCGAGCTCTCTGTAGATTTCGTCGAGCTTCTCGCGGGTTATCCATGGCTTGGACATTCGCAGAAGAGAGAAGAGCTCGTCATAGCTTATGTCTGGGTAGTCCTCAAGTATTGACAGGATGCTCGACGCTATTTCTAGCCATTTCTCATCATGCTCTACAAACCATTTCAACAACTCCAGCTTTTCGGCCGTTATCCCCGGCTTCTCTTTCTCCTCACCCACTTCACCATAGTATTCTTTGGCAAGCTCAGGCGAATACGGCCCCCTCAAGTAAATGGTGAAGCTATATTTTGTGAATGGTTCAACACCCATCCTTTTTAACAAATAAGCGGCCTTTTGAAGCCTGAGACGAGAAACAAAACCAGCCTCATCTTCACTAACCAATGCTCGCCCATCTATGCGCAAAACATCCTCGATAAGCCATCTTAGGTATTTCACAGCATAACAATCTCAGCATCCTTTATAATGTTTTAGACATCTGAGCTATACAGCGACGGCCGGCTGGTTTTTGTGATGGGTTTTTATTTTGGTTGTTTTTCGATATATCGTGATGCGTAGAATTTGGCCCAGCCATGGACAGTTCTTCGCCATGAAACGTGGCGGTATAAGGCTGCTCATCCTCAGGGCTCTTAGCCAGCGGCCGATGCATGGTTATGATGTTGCGAAGGAGATTTCACGGATGTTTGGTGGGTTGTATGAGCCGAGCGCGGGCACAATCTATCCTACTCTTCAGTGGCTTGAGGATGAGGGGATGGTTGCTACCGAGATGGTTGGTGGGAAGCGTGTTTACCGGTTGACCGAGGCGGGTGCACGGTATCTTGAAGATAACAGGGAGAGGCTGGATGGGTTGATGAATCTTTGGAGCAGCGAATGCGGCTCCGAGAAAATGGAGCTTCTGAAGACGGGTAGAAGGCTTGCGCAGACATTCATGATGGTGATGGCGGAGAATGATGCGGAGAAGATTCGAGCCGCGGCCGATATTTTGGAGGATGCGAGGAGAAGGCTTTCGGAGCTGGTGATGCGGTGATGGAGTCGATTGTTGTTGAGGGGCTTGTGAAGAAGTTCGGCGACTTTACGGCGGTGAACGGTGTGAGCTTCTCCGTCGGAGAGGGTGAGCTCTTCGGCTTCCTCGGCCCCAACGGCGCAGGCAAAACCACAACCATCAACATCCTCACCACACTGCTCAAGCCAACAGCGGGAAAAGCCACAGTCGCCGGCTACGACGTCTCAACACATCCACACCAGGTTAGGAAACGGGTTGGGCTTGTGCCTCAGGAGCTAACAGTCGACGATGACTTGACAGGCATGGAGAACCTGATGCTCCAAGCAGGGCTATACCACATTCCACGCAGCGAGGCTCGGCGCAGAGCACTCGAGCTTCTCGACCTCGTCGGTTTACGAGAGTTCGCGGACAAGAGGGTGGAGACCTATTCGGGCGGTATGCGGAAACGGCTTGACTTGATAGCGGGTCTGATGCATGAGCCGGAGGTGCTTTTCCTCGACGAGCCCACTCTCGGCCTCGACGTCGCCACCCGCGCAGCAATCTGGGACTACATCAGACGCCTGCGGAAAGAAACGGGAACAACAGTTTTTCTCACAACACATTACATGGATGAGGCCGACAACCTCTGCGACCGCATCGCGATAATCGACAGAGGCGTCATCAAAGCAATCGACACAGGTGAGGGGCTGAAGGCGAGGCTTGGCGGAGACATCATCGAGCTTGAGCTGGTGGAGAATGGTTTGGATGTTGTGCGTCTGCTCGAGGGTGTTGAAGGCATCAGACGCGTGTATGTCGACGGCGGTGTCTATAGGTTGACTGTAGAGAGAGGTGATAAGATGCTTCCGCATGTTCTCGAGGTGCTTATCCAACGTGGTGTAGCTGTGAAGCGTGTTAGCATGAAGAGGCCTTCGCTTGACGAGGTGTTTCTCGAGTTCACGGGCCGTAAGCTCCGTGAAGAGTCTGGCAGCTGGGAGGACACGTTTAGGAGAAGGATGATTCTGAGGAGGATGAGAGCATGAAGGAGATACTGGGTGAGATAGGTGTGTTGACCATGCGCGAGATACGTAAATGGCTGCGGTCGCCGTTTCTGATGTTTTTCACGCTTGTCCAGCCGATTATCTGGATGGGGCTGTTCGGCAAAGCATTCAACATCACAGGCTTCATCCGCATACCCGATGAGATGCTCCAAAACCTGCCGCCATACGTTACGTCTCAGCTGGCGGAGATATTCAACAACATGATGACAAGGCTCTTCGGGACAGCGGACATCGACTACTTCAGCTACATCGCGGTCGGTATGCTCAGCATCACTATTCTTTTTTCCTCGATGTCGAGCGGCATGGGTATCGCATGGGATAGACGACTAGGTTTTCTCAACAAGCTTCTCGCAGCACCCATTTGGCGCGGTTCCATCATCGTCTCCAAAGTGTTGTCAGGCGTGTTGAGGGCGGTCATGCAGGCTGCGCTGCTTCTTCTCGTGGCCCTCGCCTTCGGCGCAAGGTTTCATGTATTGTTTCCGCTGGGGCCTCTTGCGGCTTTTGGGGCGCTTTTCTTCCTCGCGCTGGGTCTTACCTCGCTATTCATCGCGCTCGGGCTTCGGCTGAAGAGCTGGGAGTCGCAGGCAGCTGTCATGAACCTGCTCAACCTCCCGCTCATGTTCGCGAGCAACGCACTCTACCCCATCGCTCTCATGCCCACGTGGCTGCAGGCCATCGCACAAGCCAACCCCATCAGCTACGCCGTAGACGCCGTCCGACAATCATTCATACTAGGCTCAGCGGCCAACACAGCCGCTCTCTTGACCGACTTGACGGTGACCACGGGCTTCGGCATCGGCCTGTTGATGCTCAGCGCCTACCTCGCCGGAACAGCTCTCCAGAAAAACTAGCGCCAAGCCCTAGACAACAGTTGATAATCTTCCTCGGCCAGTCTCCATCCTGCTCCGCCGGCGTTTTCCTCGAGATGCTCCCGGCGGATGGCTTTGGGTATGGTTATGACGTGTGGTTTCCAGATGACCCAGTTCAACGCCACCTGTGTAGGTGTTTTGCCGTATTTTTTGGCTAAGGTTGCGAGGGCCCTGCCTCTCTCCGTGTTTTTCGCGGCTTCGGCCGCTATTCTGCCTTTGCCCAGCGGCGTGTAGGCGACCACGGTGATTTTGTTTTTCTCGCAGAAGGGTATGACCTCCCGCTCGTTCTCCCTGTTCTCCAAACTATAGATAATCTGGTTGGAGACGATTTCCTCGCTTCGGCACGCCTCCATCGCCTCCTGTAAAAGCGGGACGTCAAAGTTGCTGACGCCTATGTAGCGGACCATTCCATCCTTCACAAGCTTCTCCAGAGCATGCATCGTCTCTGCGACAGGGATGCGTGGGTTGGGCCAGTGAATCATGTAGAGGTCGACATATTTGAGCTGAAGCCTCTCAAGGCTTCTGCGGCAGGCTTTGATGACGTCGTCGTAGCGGAGGTTGGAGGGCCAGACCTTTGTGGCGACAAACACCTCTTCACGCGGAATTGTTTTCAACGCTTTCCCGACAAGCTCCTCGCTGTGGCCTCCGCCGTATATCTCGGCGGTGTCGATGTGGTTCATGCCAAGCTCTACTGCATATCTGATGGCGTCTATGGCTTGGTCGTCTTGACTATAGTCAGGGGTTTCACGGCCTCCGATACCCCATGTCCCAAGACCTATCGCCGCAACCCATTCACCCGATTTACCCAGCTGCTTCTTCTCCAAACCCTGTATGCAAATGTTTGGAACGCTTAAAGGCTTGCGCATCAAACCAGTGGACGTGGGCGAGGACAGCGACTACTGGGTCATCAAGGTGCCGAAGCCGAGGCGGCTGCTGAAAATGTTTGCAAAGCTTTCGCGAGTTGTTGTAGAGGGGTTGTCCTCATCGATAAGCCTCGACACCCCTCTCATACTCATCTCAGCGGTCTCGATAGGCATCGTCACATTCCTAGTCTTCACACTCGTGTACAGAATCCCCGAAGTGGTCGCTGTCCTCTTCTCCATCCTCCTCGTCGTCCTCTACCTACTGTTTCTCCGCAGAGAGCTGCGACGCTGAACCCCATCTCCAGAAAAGGCTGGCCTCTATTTTCTGGGCCTGAGATGTTTGAGCGGCGTAGCATGCGAGGGCAAGAGCGATGACGTAGTCGTCGTGTTCTCCGGCGGGGGCTTCATATTTTAATGAGTGGCCTGTGTTTATTTCCTGGTAGAGGCGTAGCTGGTTTATCAGGGTTTTTTCGTCGGCTGGAATGATGAGTTTTTTGTTGAGGATGTTGTTGCGGAGGTTGTTGACAAGGATTTGCTTTGTTGATGACGTGATTGTTATGGGCTGGAGATGTGGTATGGTTTTTGCGAGTGTTTCAGCGAGGGGTGCGCCCATGCCTGTGCTGTCTACGGCGACGACAGCTGGTTGAAGAACCATGTTGGCCCTGTTGATTGCTTCGAGCTGTGCCGCGAAAGGCTTCTGCCTCAGCTCCTCGACATAACACACTCGCAGCCTCTCTCCATCCTCGACGACGGCTATTATCACTGTCGAGTCGCGGAACCTACCGAAATCCACACCAACATACACACGCCCACCGACAACACGCGCGGGCACAAAATCCTCCACACACTCCAGAATCTTCTCATAGGAGATGAAGGCATTAACTTCGTCGAGAAACTCGCACATCATCTCCTGCCTCCACTCGAGAGGTGACATGGTTTTACGCAGCTCCTCGAGGTCGTGCATGGTTATGTGGGGTGAATCGCCGAGTTTGACGAGATGTTTGGACCATGTGTTCTCTGTTATCCAGGCTTCGTGGAACCATCCTCTCTTTCCTTTCGGTGTTGAGACGAGTGTGACGCGTCCGTTGCGTGCGACGGTTGTGAACATGATGGCTGTTTTCAGGTTTGTGTCGTCTCTGAAGAACGCGGCCTCATCGACGTAAACCGCGTCGGCCCTGTATCCGCGGAGGGACTCCGGGTTGTTGGGGAGCGAGATTATGCGGCTACCGTTGCCCAGCTCCACGGTTCTTGCACCGATTTTAGCCATCAGCCTGTATATGCTGTGTCCATGTTTGAGCCGTGTGTTCTCGAGACGTGAGAAGATTGTTCTTATGTGGCGGAAAATTTCGAGGCTTTGCCTAAGCGAGTAGCTTATCAGGAGAATTGTTGAAGTAGGATGTGTCAAAGCCTCGGCACAGGCTTCTGCCGCTATCGTGAATGTTGCGCCTGCGCCGCGGTGTTTGAGGATAATTCTGAAGCGGCTGGGGTCGTCGATGAAGTTTTTCTGCCATGGATGAAGCCTGATGTCGAAGCCTGCGGCATGGAGTAGAAGCTGCACCACATCACTTCGTTTCATCACCTGTCCCCAGAGCCTCGTTGAGCATCTCGTCTATGATACGTTTGAGACGGTCTGCGTCACGCTTGGTCCGTGCACGGCCTTCGACGACAAGGTCTTCTCCGACGCTTCGCACAACACAGCTAATACCCATGACTGTCTCCGACTGTTTATCGGCTTCTACGGCTTTTTTACCCCCGGTTCTTAGAAGCCAACTCATCTACACCACCTCTGCCAAGCACAACCCTCTCCAGCCACATCAGCTTAACAGCCAGACACACGACTAAAGCTTTGAAATCAAGTCCACCATCAGAGGCCCTTAGCTCGGGAGCAATCTCCTCAGCGAGAAAACCTATTTCCCACCGCCCCGCGCGCCGATATTTCTTCGGCTTCGGTAGCTGCAGTGCTGCGAGTTTCTGTTCATCTATTTCTGTTATGTCTGTTTTATCGGATGATGTGGAGGGTATGGTTATGTTGGCTGTGATTATTTCGGCTGCGGGGTTTTCTGCTGAGCCTATTGTGAGTGTGTAGGGCTGCTGGGCCTCTATCCGTGTCGGCGTTATCTTCACGTTTGCGACAAGGGCTCCGTCCACGGTTTTCTGCACAACAGATTCAAGCAGCTCGATTCTCATCTTCAGCATGTTATTTTCTTCGCGGAGACGCTGGTTCTCTGACTCGAGGGCCTTGAGCTTCTCCGCCACCTTGGCTGGCAACCCTGACTCTGGGTCGAGAAACATTATCTTCATGTTCTACACCGCGATGAGGTATAGCTCAGCCGTGCTTGTTGCCGTTGGCTTGATTATTGATATTTTGTTGACGGCGACTGGGGTGTCGAACGTGTCTAACAAAGCGTTTGTTGTTGATGGATTATAAAGCGTATAGAATGCATTATCGTCAAACACGAACATGGTCTGGGGGTCGAGCTTATAGCCCGTTATAAACAGCTGTCCTATGTCAAGCTCGCTACCCGTTATAGAGGTTTTGTTTTTGTTTAGCAGATATATCGTCAAAGAAGGGTCTTTAACATAACTTGTTCCACATGTTGTTCTATGCCATAGTTCCCATGTTATTACTCCGTTGGTTGGCGTGTTACGATCTACTGTCTCGCTCTGCGTAACATAATCAGTCGTAGTCTTCAGAAATGTCTGACCATTGACTCCGAGGATTTTCATATAAGCATAGCCACCACAACCATTCGTGCTTACTCTTTGTTGAAATGAATAAGATATTCTTACGGTGTCGTAGAAATTGGGAAGCGTGCTGACGAAATTGGCGATATTTATGCTGCCTGACGTGGCGAGAGTAAATGACGATGAGGTTGTGCTCCATTCTCCAGTATAGGAGGCCGCGGTGTTGTAAACTGGTATGTTCCAGTAGAGGGTGAATCTGCGGCCTACGTCGCCTATGCGGAGTGTAACGCTCACGGCTGCGTCACCTCGCTCCAGAATAGCGTCGCCCGCTTAAACTTAGGCGATGTAGATGATGCATTCGGCCTGCTCATGTTCACCTCAACCACAAGCTTCTCAAATGTTATCGCCGTGAATACATGGTCAAAGTCGATGTAATATGTGCCGGAGGGGAGAATAACCTGTAACTGGTTGATGTTGCTCCAGCTCGGTGTTCCTGTGGCCACGAAGTCGGATAATTTCTTGACGTATTTTTGGAATTTTCCCGCGGAAGTTGTTATCTGAGCAGAGTAATAGTTTGCCGTGTTTGTCAAGGCCCTTACCGTGATGGTGGCGTTCGCGGTTGGAAAGACGTAGATGTTGAAGTAGCGGCATTGTGAAAGGTTCCATGCAAGCGAGCCGGTGGCGGGGTAGGTGAGCGTCATAGCGGTTGTTCCCGTGGACCTGAGAGAGTAGCGAGAGATAACGGAGATGCTTGAGTCGCTGAGCGTGCCACCCGATATAGACCATTTGGATGCGTCTTTCTCCGCCAAGGTTTTCCGCTGCGGGATGTAAGGAAAATTGTAAGGGGAAGTTATGTTGTTTTTTATTGTTGAGCCATCGCCCAGCTTCAGATTAACTGTAACGTTTCCACCGCCGACATCGCGGTCAAACCTCAGAATCTTAGGCTCCACGTTCTCCGAAGACGGCATAAACTCAAGCGTAAACCAACCTGATGTAAACCCGCTAGCCAGCACAATTTCCCCCGCATCATTATAGGTTATGTTCTGCCCCGACGCATACGGTATCGGTGGAACATACATCGTCAGGAATAATTGTGGAATCAACTGGGTGGTGAACCGTTTGGCAATCGACTGCGACAAAGCAATAGCGTTTCCCGCAGCCTCTGCGACGGACATTTGTTTGCCAAACCTCGCAGCAGGGTCTCCGCCGAACTTTTCATCAAGAACATCCTCAAGCAGCTCCAGCCGTCCCCCCAGCACAACTTCGTAAAGCAGCGCATCTGTCTCGTATCTGATTTCGAGTATGTAGAGGTCTTCGTTGTCTATTCCGAGGCTTGGGAGGTTGACTGTGACGGTGTCGCCGAGGTCGAGGCCCAGGTTGGAGAAAATCTGCTGATGCATCTGGAGCCTTAGTGAGCGGCCGTATTCGCTTGCCATGTCGAGACGTGTCTGGGCCCTTCGCATGGCCTCGGAGCTGTCGGTTAGGAACGGGTCATGGACAACGAGAGGCAAATCGCCCAACCCAGTGTAAACGTCTGCAAGCACTTCACCTCCTGCGCCAACATAAACAACCCTGTTACGCAGCCTCCACCTATCCTCGCTATACTCCGCAGACAGTATCTTGCCCATGTCTATGGAGGCGGATGGGGAGGATGTTGTCTTTGGTTTGTAGACCAGCTTCTTCCCGGGCCTCATGCGTAGCCAGTGGTTGGTGGCTTTTGCGATGTCCTGCATCACCTTCAAAGCCTCGACATTTTCTATCGACCAGTTGCTGGTGAGAGCTGGTCCTTCACTTACCTCGGCCACGTCAACACCCTGTTCAAGCGATGCAAGGTCTCTGATGATTGCCCCCGCTGTAGTCCCTGTTGGATATTCGCGGAAAACCACGTGACGTTCGTAGAGTATCAAGTCGCTGTGAGCCGTGAAGCTGCAGCGGGGTATGTCGCCTCTCTGATGTCTTCTGCTCACTTCGTAAACCACTCCCTCAAAAAGAATGGTTGAACCGCGGCGAAGCCTCACCCTCTCACCCACATTCACGTAATCGAGTATCTCTGCTTCGAGAGACTCAAGGCTACGGCTCTCAAGTCTCCATCGCAGCGACGTCGCCAAACCCGAGAAATCAACCCAAGCATTGTTTCTGTAAACCTCGAGAATCATAGCGCAGCCCTCAGCCTCCTCACAAGCTCTCGGCTAAGAACCTCGGCAGCGTCGGCGCCTCTTTCACCGGAGAAGTTAACGCTCATGTTGACGTTCACGACTGTGGTTGCGCCGCCTCTGCGAAACCACTCAGCCACAGCGCGGGGCAGCACCATCTCACCCTCATGCAGAATCGCGGGCCCAGTCCTCGGCACATACCACGCGCCACGCTGATATTCTTCAAAAAAGCGGCCGCCTGTCTCATGCACTATTCCAGAGCCGCTCGTGCCGCCTGTGCTGCTATGTATTGTGACATGTTCCTCGACAATTGTGTATCTGACCACTTGGCCGTTGAGTGTGTTGAGGTAGTTGATGAGTGACTGGACGCTGGAGACGTTGCCTTCGACGGCTTGACGCGTGGTTTCGAGTGCCTTGACAAGCATTTCATGAAGAGAGCCGGCTACGTTGCCTGCGTTAACTCCAAGGGTCCCCAGCAACCCGATGAACTCCGATTGTGTGATGTTGCCGTCTGCGAGGGCCTGTGCCAGGCCCTGCATCATGGCTGTGAGCATGTTGCCTGCCTCGGTGGCCCCCATCATGTAGAGCTGGAGAGCTTGTTGCTGGAGGGAGAGGAGCTGGCTGGTGTAATTGACTACCGACTGCGCCGCAGCGAGATACTCCATGCTCTTGGCCTGCTCTTGGGTCAACGGCTCCGCGACACCAAGCGCTTCATGCACCTGTTTCAACACGTTGTAGAAATCCAGGCCAGCCGCCAAACCCTTCGAAGCCAAGCCAAGGTCTTTAACCGCCTGCTCCACCCTACCCAGAGCCAGATTCAACTCAGACATCCGTGAAACAGACTCGGCGACAGCGCCTCCCACCGCATCGGCCATTTGTCTAAAGGATTCGGGGACCTCGACACCGGCGACTCGGGCCCGCTCGACAAGGGCTTGAATGTTTTCATCGTAGATAGCCACGGCCTCAGCTATCTTCAGCCCCTCCTCAAGAGAAATGTCCCCCATCTCAACCCATGAACGGATGAATGAGCTCGCCTCTTCCTCAGATATTCTTCCGAGAATGCGGAGCTGCGTCTCGATGTATGCAAGCCGCTGGTCAAACCTGCTGTCAACAGCCGCGGCGATAATTCCCCGCCACGCCGTCGCCACGGCGTCAAAAGCCTTCAACACATAGGGCCCAACCATGTAGTATATCGCTGAGAGAGACTCGCCCACCATTCTCTGAAGCCTGTCTGTCTCAGCCCTCAGCGCCGCAGCCCTGCCCTCCGCCGTGCCGAGATATTCCTCAAACGTTCTCAAAGCAGTTCCCGCCTCGGAAACACCTGCGACAAGCTCCGTGAAAGACTCGTTCATCTGCGAGAGCGTGAAAAGCGCTTTGACGGCTCTTGCGTCGACACCGGCCAATCTGCTCTGGAGGGCTTCAAAGTCTCCGCCGAGCTCGCGGACACGCGCTATGACGTCGAGCATGATTTCGCTTGCCGTTCTCAGATGGTCTGCCGAGTCTCTGACGGGGACGCCCAGCTTGGCCGCGACCTCGTAGAGATTGATGAAGAGCCTGGACAACTGTGTGCCAGCTTCCTCGGCTGAGCCGAGCCTTCTCTCTAACGCGACCAGCCAAGCCGTTGTCTCCTGCAGCGACATCCCCATCGCACGCGCCGTTGAACCGACGTTGGCGAGGCCCTGTGCAAAATCTGTGGCGGAGCCTATCCCGAGCCGTGAGGCGTTAACCAAAACATCCACGGCCACAGCCGCCCGGCTCCCCTCGACACCGAACTGCGCCATCACCTGCACAAGGTTTGAAGCAGCTTTCCCATATTCCTCGCCCTCTATTCTCGCGAGAGCAAGAGAATACCTAAGAGCCTGCAACGCATCTGCGCCGGAGAGGCCGGCCTTGACGAGGGCCTCCAAAGCTCTCATGGCCTCTGCTCCCGAGACACTCATCTCCCGTGCTGCCGCCGATGCAGCTGCCCTGAAGGCTTGGGCTAGCATGTTAACCGATTCACCCGCCGATGCTGATAGTGATGCGAGACGTGTCGCCGCGGCCTCGAACTCTGTGAACGCTTGGATGGAGCCTCTGAGAAAGTCCTGGAGATATGCTCCTGCCTGGTAGAAGGCTATGCCAAGGGCCCTACTCAACGCCGAGCCGAGAACCTCGAAGGCTGAGCCAAGCCTCCCCGCCTCCCTCACACCCACGTCGCCGAAACTCTCCAGCTGAGCCCGTGCATAGGCAAGCGTCTTCGCCAAGTTATCCTCTGCCTCGAGCAAAACCTTCACGGAGAAATTGGGAAGCGGCACGGAGACCCACCGTTGAAAAAAGGTTATCAAGCTCAGAAACGCAAAACTTATCTCTAAAGCACCTGAACAACCTCCGTGAAAGAGGTCAAGATAACAGTCGCATGCCCCGTTTGCCGGGGAACAAACCTAATACCCGCAAAGGTGGAAGCAGGAATTCCCCAGAGCTTCGAGTGCCTGGAGTGCCAGACACAGTTCAGCATACTGCGTCCAAAAATTCTCGGCTACGAGGTTTCACGCGAGGAAAGCAGAGAAGAGATTGGGAAAAAGGCTAAGCGGCGGAGAAGATTGGCAGAGTTTCTCGACGGAGTGTTGCTGGGATGGCTTCTTCACAGATGATCAGCTGAACGGCAGGTAGAGGCTCCATGTGTATGGGTTGAATTCGTTGTTGAAGTCGCGGAACATGGCGTAGCCGTTTGTGACGAGCCAGAGGTTGACGTTGAGAACATGTGTGCTGTTGTGCTGCACATAAACTACTGCCACGAGCCTCTGATAACTGTCCATCACGTTGACGTTATCTACGTCGAGAAAGACTTTTTTGCCTTCGACGAGGCGTCGCAGCGCCTCCTTCGCCTCGTTGTAGCCGGGCTCGTTTCTCTCCGGTGTGTTGATGTCCGCGAGCCTCACGCGCCCCGAGGGAAATGCGTCGAAGGTGTCGCCGTCAACTATTCTGTAAACGGTTGCCACGAGGTCGACAGGTTTTCCGCCAACCTTGTAGCTGGATGTGACGGTTGTTGTCTGTGTTGAGAGGATTGTTGTTGTGAATGTTTGGCGGATTGTGGTGGCTGCTGTTGTTGTTTTGGTGATGGTTAGAGGTGGTGGAGCGGTGGTGCTATACACGAGGTATCCGGCGAAGAAACCTATGATGAAGACCGCGAGAATTGCTACGGGGCTTACGCGCATGTCTTCTCCTTTTTCACGGGGTTTGATATACCTTGGTTAGGGCTGGAGCTGTCTGCGGAGGGTCTGGAGTGTTTGGAGAAGTGCTGTCTGCATGTAGCGGCGTGGACGCTGCCGCGAGGTTCCGAACTCCACGTAGCCCGCATAGGGTGCGGAGGCTTCGACGACGTATGCCAGCTTATCCTGTCTCGACACCGTGATGCTTTCACGCAGGCGGCCTGTTCTAACGGGCGCGTTCTCCCTCGCCCTCCTCATGCACTCCTCGGCAGCCTCTGCCAAAACCTTCTCCACATGCTTCACAGCATCTTCGCCGAGTTTCTCCAAGTCCCGCGAAGCCGCCTCCACACCCAGAACCCTAATCACTTTTTCCGCCTCCTTCTCTCCCTCTCATAGGCCACGGGTGCGAGAAGATAGTAGAGAGCCTCCGTTCTCGTGAGGCTGAGTATTTGGCTGTGTGTCCAGCCATATTTCTCGGCGAGGAGAAAATAGATGTATGCATGGTTTAGTCTCAGGCCTGCGGTGAACTGCGAAAATCCATGTTCCAGAGATGTAGTTCGGTGATAGCCTGTATGAGGCGGGCAAGCACAGGTGTGGGAAGCTCTTCAACATAGTTTTCGAGCCGCGGGCTCTCGACAACCCGCTGCAGCAGCCGCTCCCATATCTTCGCCAGCTTCTCCGCCTGCGAAACACCGTTCTCGGCAAGTATCTTATCCCTCTCGCTATACCACTCCAGCTCCTCGGCAAGCGTCATTCTCCGTATCCTGAACCTGTGTCCAAAGGCCTCAAACTCTTCAAATTTCTTGAAAAGCTGGGTGGGCGAGGTTTTCTTCTTCAGCTCATCAGGCGGCGGAACCTGTGTGGACATCTTCTCAGTAGGCCTCCACGTCGTCGACCACGAGAATGCTCATGTTAGATGGCTTGAGCGAAACCGTCTGCATCATATCACCCTCCGCCTCCAACACCGACTCCACACCACATACACAGCCGTCAAGCCTAACCTCGAGATAATCATCAGAGCCTCTGCTAAACCTAACCTTCACATCAAACCGTGTCTTGCCAATCATCAAGTCGACGATGCTGCTGTCGAGATAGTAGAGCTCGAGCTCTGCTTCGAGCTGCGCGTTTCCCGCCACGTGTTTCTGGTGAAAGTCACCTTGCCGTGGAAAGGGGACGGTGTTGTTTGAGAGCGTGACAGAGCCTGAGACGACGTAGCCTATCTCGACACCGTTTATCTCAACGGTTTTGGATGAGGAGCTGTAGAAACCTTTTGTCTCTTCCTCGGGTGTGGGCAGGGTTGTTGTCTTAGCTACTCGCGTGGCTTTGAAATCCATCGACGCTTTTAGAAAACTGTCCTCCTCCCAGCTGAGGCTGAGCTTGTCGACGCGGCATCCGTTGTAGACGTAGCCATGCCCCCCTACTCCGAGACGATGCTCCACCAACGTGATGGACGGCAGCTCATAGTCCTCCTTTATCTCGAGAAGATGCGTATAGGGTGGGGAGGAGCCTGTGTTCGTGGCCTTGCCGAATGCATACTTGATTATCCGCGGGTTCTGGACATAGAATTCTATGCTGGGTGAGACGTCGAGGCCGTGGACAAGTGTCTGAAAGACCCGTGCACCCGAGATGGTTGGCACTTCCTCGCTCACCGGCTCCACTCCGCCGCTGAAGGAGGTTACGCCCCCAATCCACCGCGAAACATCTGCAGGGGTTTGGCCGTAGCTTGTTTCTTCGCCGTATGTTACGAGTTTGCGGAAAACCATGGCGTCTTTGTCTCGTCTGGTTTTATAGGGTTGAGAAGGTTTGGGCGAGCTGCTTCAGGAGAGATGCTGAGGCCGCTGCATCAACCAGCCCCATTCCCGCGAGGTTTCTGGGGTCATATATACGTGGCCATGTGGAGACGAGCTTTCTTATCAAAGCTGCTTTGCGGAGGCCTGTGAGTGTTGTTGTAGGTGTTTGGACTAGAGTTACCGGCGAGGCTGTCAGCATCATTACCCTGGTGGCTGTGTAAGGGTTGTTGAGTTTTTTGTTTAGGTGGGCTGCGACGGCGGCTGCTATGGGTGCTGCAAAGCTTGTGCCCCAGATCTCTTCGCTTGATTTGGGTGGTTTGTAGCCTGTGGGCGCCACTATCTCGGGTTTCCATCGGCCGTCGAGCGTGGGGCCTCTGCTTGAGCGTTTCCACAGCCTACCCCTTGTATCCACCGCGCCAACAGTCAAAGCTTTCTCAGCAACCGCTGGAGACCCGATGCTCATCATCTTCGGCCCACCGTTTCCCGCCGCAATCGCTACGACGCTTCTCCGCGCCACGTGGTTTACATAGGTTGACGCGGGGTCTGTGCCGTCGCTGGGGGCCTCGCTTGTTATCGAGAGGTTGATGACATGTGGGTTGAGTCTGCTGGCTTCGTTGAGGGCTGTTATCAGGAGGTTGTCGGTGAGAGGGTCGGGGACTTTGACGAGGTAGAACTCGGCTTCGGGGAGCATGGTTGCGAGAACCGCGTGGACATAGGCGCCGTGAGACTCGGTGTCTATGCGGGATGTCTCGGTGAGGTTTACACAGTCTTTGAGTGGATGGTCTGGGCTGCAGCCGCTGTCGATGAAAACCACTCTCACACCCGCTCCCGTGAACTCGTCAGCCACCTCTGGAAACTTCACCAAGCTCAAAACCTTTTCGAACGCGTTTCCCAAACCCTTCACCAACGCTGTAGACAATCTCCTTCACAACATACAGAGCCTCTCCCGATGCGAGGCTTCTCCAAGCCTCCTCCGCCGAATCGACCTGCGTCATCGACGGCATCACCCAGTAGCGGCTCGGCTTGTAATCTCTGTTGACAAGCCCCTGCCACAACACGTCGCCGAAGGGGCATACATTCGGCGAACATGGAAGCGGGTAACGTTTTCCACAGTAGTATTTTCTGCCGCGGCTTATCCGGAATATGCACAACTACTTCACCGTCTTCAGCCTGAGGAGAAGCATTTTCCTGAAGGCCTTCTCGTCGCCGACGTCTGCCAACCCCTCCACCCCGAGGAAAAAGATGCCGAGACTGTCGCGGGCCCGCTCGAGGGCTGCGAGAGTTTTCTCGACTGTTTCGTCGCATTCTTTCGCCGAGCTGTGCCAGAAATCGATTTGGACATCGGCTGTGATGAGGTGGATGTTTGCTGAGAGGTCGAGCGGTGTTACTTCGCAGTTTCTTATCTGGAGGATGGCCATGGGAATGATTGTGGCTGGCCTCCAGCCAACATATACCGGGATACCTGCTTCGCCGCGGATTGTTTGGACAAGCTGTTCCACAAGGCTTGTCAACCATGTCAAGCCTTCTCAACCCTTCTCGGCAAACTGTTAACCGTCTTCTCCACCTCACTTCTGAGAAAACGCAGCCGTTTCTCCAAGTCCTCGGTGACAAAAACTGTGGAAACTCCTCCACCATAGTCTGGGGTCAGAGCAAGCCTCTGCTGAAAACGCGTCAATAGATTGTGGCTGGCGAGTGCGAGAACCGCGTTCTTAACTGTCGCGGGCACCGATTCATGTCCACCCACGTATTCAACCTCGGCCTCGACATAGCTGGGCAGATACCACGGCGGCCTCGGCTCCTGCGAGACAACACGTATCTTCAAAATGCCCGCCGCCCTGTCAACCAACGTAGCCTCAGCTTCTCCGAGAAAGTTTCCGAAACTGTCGTAGAGCTTGATAGACTGTATGGTTATGACGGGCTCGCTCAACGCAACTAACCCGTTTCGCTCTATGCGTCGTCTCTCGACACGTTGATGCGGAACATAAACCACGCCTGTCAGGGCCTCGACCAATCCCTCAGCCGCCTCCACCGCGAGTATGATGTCCTCGTCTCCGATGGGGTGCCAGAAATAATCAGCCTCAACCGATGCACCCGGGGATGGCGGTGGATGAATGGAGACCAGCCCTGTGGACGGGTCTATCGACTCAGGCTCAACATGTTCGCCGTCGAGGTAGATGATGACGTCGTCGTAGACTGAGCCGTCCCAGTCTGCGTCGACGAGAGGTGCATGCGGGGTTTGGAAAACTGTTTCCCCGATTTTCTTCAGCGGCTGTCTCTTCTCCTCGACGGGTAGCCAGCCGTTGTAGAGACGGACATCTTTCACAGAGACATAGCGCATGGTTTTAGAAAAAATGGTGTGGGGTTATAGGGGTCAGATTACTCGGCGAGGGCGTTTTGTATGAGGAAGATGGCGTCTGTCTTCGCTATGCGCCACGCGAACCTGATGCTCGCGGCGACCTTCGTCAACCCCGCCTCAACATCCCTGTCACGCTCGATGCGGAGAGCTCTCCTATAACCTCCGACACCCGCGTCGCGTGAGCTGCAGATTATGACGTCGCTCACCTTGGTTCCGTCGCTGCCGCTGTAACTACGTTTCTCGAGATGCGTGGTGACGTAGACTTTTTTGAGGCCGAAGATGGCGTTGACTTCTCCTGTGCGGAGGATGTCTCCGCTTATTGTTTCGAGGCCTTTTGAGGCGAGGTCGTTGCGGAGGTGGAGGGCTGTCTTTGGATGGATTATCATGACGAGGTCGTCTCTGTAGCCGAGTTCTTCGAGGGATGCGACGGCTTTGTTGATGTGCTCGACTGTGAGGGGTGCTTTTGCGATGTCGAGGGTCTGTGTCTGGCTTCCTGGTAGGGTTGTGCTTCTCTGGAGACCTGTGAAGAGGTTGTAGGCGTCTGAGCCGTCGCCTGTGCCTCGGAAAACGTTCTTGTCTACTGCGTCGGCTATGCTGCGGGCCATGTCCTCAACCGTCATGGCCACGAGGTCGACCACACTCTCCTCCTCAGCGACATCGGATATCCTGCTCACAGCACGCACCTCACGCGCTTCGAGCACAACCGGCGGCTCAAAAGTCAGCTTCGTCTCCGGAACAGGCGAAGCCTCCGTGGGCGCGTAGACGTTGAGAGCGGCTCCCTTGACGTAGAACTTGACGACGTCGGAGCCCATGGTGATGAAGCGGAAAATCTTCGCGGCTATGCTCTCCTCGATGAAGGTGTCGAAGACATCGCTTGCAACTGCTGGCGGAATTTCTGGAAAGTTGCTGTCGCCGCTTAGCAGAGCTTTGCCGAACCTGAGGTATTCCTGCTGCGCTTCCCTAAAATTCATAGCATCATCCCGAAGCTACTCCCGCTTAATTCGGTGAGAACCATGCCTGCTCCAGTATTTTCGGAAATAGGGTGTGTCAAGCTCCTGTGTAGCTGGCTTGGCTATGGCTTCGTTTCCCGAGACGATGGATTTCGGCGCCGTGGGCCAGCTTTTCGAGAAGACTGTGATTATCTGTGCTCGAGGGTTTGCGGCGCGGTCGGTCAGGGAGACTTCGGTTATCTCGGCTTCCTCGATTTCGCGGTATTTGTCGTGGAATCTGACGCGTTTCACATAGCCGCCTATGCTTAGAAACCTTAGGAAACCGTTTTTCACCATTCGCCAAACGTCTCCGAAAGCCTTGTAGATTCCAGCCTTTATCCAGAGGCCTTTTCCTGGGATGTGTTTGGCTTCGATGATTTGGCCGACTGCTTGTTCACCGACGGCTTGGCTGCGGCCGTGCTGCAGCATGATGGGTTTACCGATGAGGCTGGCGGCGTTTGCTTTGAAAACCTCTTCCGAGAAGACGTCCCCCTCGAGGTCTATGTCCGACGTTGCCGCGACACCTTCCAGATAGCCGGCGAAAACCTCGTCGTCGAGGGTCTTCTCGAGACAGGGCCTAACCTGTATGCATGTTATCCATCGCACGGCATCCAGGCAGGGGCCACGGGGCTAAAGCGTTGAAAACACCCTTCTCCACAGCGTCTTCGCCAAGTTCTCGACGAAAGTCACCTCACCCGCTGTCAGCAGAGTCTCGAGCTCCGGCGCAGGAAGCTCAACACCCAAAACCATGTTCGACACCACAGCCGCTATGCCGACAACCGCTGTGCGAAGAGCTTTCACGGGTTCGAAGGCCTCGCCGCTCTTCAGATAGCCGCTGATGATGTAGAGCAGGATGCCTGCGAAGGCGTAGACCAGCTCCATGCCATCAGCCTCGCCCTCTCAGCTTAATTCTCTGAGAGAATTAAGAAAACGAACCCAAGTCTCAGCCATGTCCTTCTTCAGGAAAATCCTCTCCAGGCCCAAGGCCTTTGCCTCTACGATGCCCGGCTTCTATGGAAGACTTGGTGAGCCGAAGCCGCTTGATCAGCTGAAGCTGCTGGAGCTGGCGGAGGGTGATACCGATGTTAGGGCTTGTCTAGACGCGGTTGTGGATGCTGTGACGGCTAACGGCTGGTATGTTGTCGGCGAGGAAAATGCGAGAAAAATCGTTGAAGAGTGGCTGCGGACACGTGAGGATGAGTTCTTCTTCTTTCTCCGCAACCTTGTCTTGACCACGCTGATCTTCGACGAATCCTATATCGAGTGTGTCTCGGATTTTCCAAGGGTTATCGCGCCGTGGACGATGCAGGTTGTCAGAGACGATTATGGCGTTGTGAAGGAATATGTTCAGCAGACCACGCGTGTGGTGAGGTTCTCGCCCGACGAAATTGTCCATGTTGTTCTGCATCCTCTCGCCGACAGAACCTATGGAACACCCAAGCTCGCCTCGCTGGCCCGCATCCTCTTGGCTAAACGCGAAGCCGAGCTCTTCCTCTTCCAAGTCTTTATGCGGAAAGGTGTGTTGTCGAAAGCGATTGTGCTGAAGCATGGGGACGAAACAACTTTCAACAGGCTGAAGGCTGTTCTCGAGTCGGCGCGTCCCGGCGACAACCTTCTCCTGATGGGGGAAATCGATGTCAAGACCCTGAGCCAGCCTGTGGAAGACCTCCGCGTCGTTGAGCTGCTTGAAGAATTCAGGCAACGTATCCTCGCCGTTCTCCGTGTTCCGCCCATCGTCTACGGCGTGATCCAAGGCCTCAACCTCGAGACAAGCCGTAACCAGATGACAACTTTCGCCCAATACATCAAGTCTCTCCAGAAAATCTTCGGAGCAGCGTTGACGCTTGTGCTCAAACGCGTCATAGGTGTTGACGGTTTCTCGTTTAGGTTGGTTGAGTGGATGAACCCGGAGCAGGAGACAGCGATGCATGTGGAGCGTGTGAAGGCGGGGATTGAGACTGTTGAGGAGGCGAGGCGAGCCATGGGCCTCGGCGCGATAGAAGGCGAAAAGCCATGAGAAAGCTTCTGATAGCTGCGGCGGCCGCATTACTCATCCCAGCGATTATCCACACAACCACTTCTCTGAAGCTGCTTATTCTGATAGCCTCGGCCACCGTGTTCATCATAGCGACGAGCCTGACACCCATCCATTACAGAAAAGCAGGATGGACGGAGACACGGGCCACATACCTCACCCTCGGCATCCAGACAGCTGTATCCTTCATCTCAACAGCCATCAACACAGCCAACATCCTCGACACCTTTCAGACAATTCTCCTCTTCGCAGCCAATACCTACCTCCTCATCCGCGTCATAGCAGAATCGCTCGCCGTCAACAAAACCAGCAACGCCGCCGCAACAGCCTCCACACTCCTCGGCCTCAGCTCCTACATCACATACATCATCAGCACACTCGAGGCCCTAAGGACATGAACACCGCGGAAAAACTCGACTACATCGCAAAAACACTCACCATAGCCTCAACAATCCTATACCTGCTTCACTACATAGACATCGGCTCATTCCTCGCACTTGTCGCAGCAGCCGCAGCCCTCATGTCAACAATCATCATCCACAGAATGGGCAAAACCCTGAAAAGCCTCGCCTCTGCGAGAAAAAGAGCATCGATGCATAGGCTGATGGGGGCGGCGGTTGAGGAGACGCCTGAAACAGCCGCGGAGATGCTTGAAAAGCTGTTGAAAAGCCTTCTGAGAATACATCGCGAGCTGGAGACGGTTGCGGAGGAGAAGATGAGCAGCGGAGCCTCGGCACGCGACATCCTAACACTTGCCAAAGCACGGCTCGAAGTCATAGCCAAAACCAAGGACATCATCATCGCCCTCGAGAAAATCAGCTCATCAGCCGAGGAGAAAGACCTCTCCACACTCCTCAAAGAACTCGCTGAACAGACATAGCCTCCTCCACAATTTTTCCAAATTTTTTCTCAGGATTTATCCACAGCCCGTAGACTTTTGGTGCGCATGATGACTTGAGTGCCCGAAGCAGCTTGGCAGCGTCTCTCTGCTTGAGAGATGCGTCTCCGTATCTGTGAAGGTTGGCGATAAGCCAGCTTCTCATCCTCTTTAGAAGACCTCTCTTCTCCGCGTAGAGAAGAACATCCACCACACCGTGCTTCATCACATCTATGCCGAATCGCTGCCTAAACTCCTCGAGCAGGGCCCTTTTCTCCCTGTTTGGCTCGACAACCGTCCATCTGGTCATGATGCCGCGTGTAAACGGTATCAGCCTCTCCATCGCGCTCAGTATCTCCACAAACGGGACATCGAGCCGCGGCAGAGACTCTGTCAAAAGCTTGCGGGCCACACCTATTCCCCTGAAACTCGGATGCACAACAACCCGCTGAATCCGGAGAACATGATTCATCCTCTCCCGGAGATACCAATCATTCTTGAAAAACTGTGTATATCCAGGTGCACGCAGAAAAGGCTTCGAATACACCACCACGCCGACGACACGTCCATTCAAAACGGCGCGGAAGATTTTCACAGCCGCGGCTACTCGGTGGCTCCGATAGTGGAGAAAGGAGAGGAGACGCCAATCCTCCACCGAGCCTTCCTCAATAACAACTTTCTCGAGAAGGCTGCAGGGCCGTGGAACAGGGTTGAGACGCTTCACCTTGAGATGAGGCCCGAGATGCTTGACTATGAGCAGGTTGGGGTTAAGGTCCGCGCCCAAATCATCCACAGCCGTCGCCGCGATGAATGTTATGCCTCGTCGGCGGGCCAGCTTCTGCATCGTGTAGGCTGTCGCCTTGGCTGTTTCCCTGTCAAGCGCCGAGCAAAACTCGTCGAGAACAACAGTCTTCGCACCAGCGTCGAGAGCCTTCGCGAAAATGAACCTCATCCTCTGGCCATCGCTCAGCTCATCAAACCGACGGAACCATGTGAAAACATCGCTCAACCCCGCGGCCGACAAAACCTCCACAGCCTCGTTCACATCTCTTCCAACACAGTCTATCAAAGACCTCCGTCGTGGAATGTTATCCATGATTTTCCACGAGCAGGCGACGGGGGCGAACTCCTCCAAACGACTCATCTCCTCGGCGAGATGACGCAGCAGCAGAGATTTTCCGCCGCCGCTCTCACCCGTGACATAGACAACGTCACCTTTCTCAACCTCGACCACGGCCTCGAGAAAAACAGGCATCACAACATCCTCGAGCCCAAGCCCCATCAGCGAAGCAACCTCGCCCACACGCCTTGAACGCTTCACAACACCGCCGAAAACCCGTGTAACCCGCGTCCTTAACCCCGCAAAACCAAAGCCACTGTTCTCAACATAGTCGGCGAAGACGACGGGGACACGGAAAACAGCCACACCGCCGAAAAATCATCCATGATTAAATCACTCAGTATAGGGATAGGCTGTGTCGCCGAAAAACACCACATAGCCGCCCACATCCTCATCTGTTTCAGGGGCCCTCAAACCCAGTTCAGCGAACCTCCGCCTCACACCAGGTATAGAAGCCGCAAACAAGACATGGACACACTCCCCGCTCAAGCAGTAGCGGCAAAAAAGCTGAGGAGGCTGCACAGCGACCTCTACCGAAACATTCAGCAGATTATCCCGCACGAGAACAAACGACTCGTAGACGTTGACGTGCTCAAGCCTCCGCTTAACCAGGGGCCTCAGCCGTCCCTGCTCCTCCAAAAACTCGGTCAAAACCCTCACCACCACATCAGCCCTACTCCTAAACCCACGCACCTGCGCCTCATGCTCCATCAAATAACTATCGATGACCTCCGCGAGAGCCGCTGGAATCTTCACCGTGCAATATGCTCTCGACTGCTTGGCTGGCGACTCACCAGAGCTTTTTTCATGAGTCGTTTTTGAATCAATTTCCCCCATCGCTTTTATCCCTCCACCCTCGGGTTTTCTCCATGATGCCTGCATATATCGGTGTGAGGTGTCCGAAAGTGCGGATAGAGCACCTTTTTCGTACAGCAGCTGAACGTAAGAGGTGTCTCGGAGATGCCGCGTAAAAACGCTCTCGGAAATGAGGTTAAGCGGATGACGCTGAGGCTTCCCCATGATGTCTACGGCTGGCTCCGCGAGAATGCTGATAAACAGGGCATACCCGTCTCGGTTTACCTTCGTCTGCTTCTTCGAGAAGTCATGAGAGGTGGGGTTGATGCCTAAGATGTTTTCTAAGACGAGGGCGTTGGAGACTATTCTCCGTGTTGGTGAAATGTTGGCGAATGTGGCTGATGAGAAGGGGTTGAGGGAAATGGTTGTTGGAAGAGGTGAGCTGAGGATGCTGCTCAACAGGGAGAACAGACGGGGAAAATCTCTCCTGACACTCGCGATACAAAGGTTTGCCGCCTCTCAGATGTTTACGACTCCACGTTGGACGCTTGAGGTCGCCGACCCCGTCAAGCCTCTTCTCATATACCGTAAAAGGTGAAGACTGTGTCAAAGGTTGTCTACATCGAGACATCGCGTCTTCGGAAAAGCCGCTACAACCCACGCATGGTTCACGACCCAGACCGCCATAGAATCCTTGTCGAGAGCATCAGGAGAAACGGTGTCATGGAGCCTCTGCTGGTCTATCAGGTGGATGACGGATATGAGGTTTTGGATGGAAGCAGAAGGCTGGCGGCAGCTGTTGAAGCAGGCCTAGACACAGTCCCCTGCATAGTTGTCCAAGGAGAAGAGGCTCCACGCATCTCTCTCGCCATACATTTCAGCCAAGATGATTTGACAGAGTCGGAGCTGGTTCTCTATGTCGAGCGTCTTGTGGCGGAGGAGGTTTTTCCGAGTGTTGAGGAGGTTTGCAGGTTTCTCGGTGTCTCCAAGTCATGGTTCTACACTTTGCGCCGCGCCGCGAGACTGGGGCCCCTGGACAGCGGAGCACCCGCGACAACGCTTGCCATGGTTGAGAAGACGCGTGTAGAACCGGAAAAGAAGAGACGCATCGTCGAAGCCCTTGACAACTATCCTCTACCAAGGCCTATGCTCCGCGAAGCGTTGCGAGAAATCGAGGAGAAGCCGATGGAGGAGCCTGAGCATGTGCTGGAGAGGTTTTACTGGGCTTCGCCACGGAGAAGCGGCGAGGACGCGGTTACCGCCTCAGGTGTCTACGAGTATGTGCTGCGGCGGCTTGGCGGCGTGGTGGAGTTTTTGGCGAGAAACGGTGTCGAAACCTTGTGGCGTGTCGAGATTCCTGCACAGGACTTGATGGTTGTCAGGCTTCTGTGGCAACGGCTGTAGCGGTGAATCTTTTTTACACAGGGTTTTGCCGTGTTTTGAGAGACATGGGCTACACGGTGTTTGAGAAGATTTGGAACAGTCATGCTCTTGCGGAGAGAGAGGATGGGCAGACGCTTCTCTACATCGACAGACATCTCACGCATGAGGTTACTTCGCCGCTTGCCTTTGAAGGGTTGAGAGCCGCGGGGCGTAGAGTGCGGAGACCTGACCTTACATTCGCGGTGATGGACCACAACGTTCCAACGGGCGATAGACTGGAGCCTGTCAAGGAGCCTATGTCGGCGGCTCAGATGCAGGCCCTCAGCCGCAACGCAAAAGAATTCGGCATCACCCTCTTCGACTACTTCAGCCCGTTTCAGGGCATCGTCCACGTTATTGGGCCCGAGCTGGGCCTAACAATCCCCGGTATCACGCTTGTCTGCGGCGACAGCCACACATCCACCCATGGCGCTTTCGGGGCACTTGCCTTCGGAATTGGGACAAGCGAAGGTGAACATGTTCTCGCCACGCAGACGCTTTGGCTGAAGAAGCCGAAGCAGATGAACATTAGGCTGATGGGGAAACTCGGAGAAAACGTGACGGCGAAGGATGTTATCCTCTACATCATCAGGAAGCTCGGCACAGGTGGGTGCATAGGACACGTCGTCGAGTTCACAGGCGATTATGTCAAAAGCATCGGCGTCGAGGAGAGGATGACGTTGACCAACATGTCCATAGAGGGTGGGGCGCGGACGGCCATCATAGAGCCCGATGAAAAAGTCTTCAACTTTCTCAGGGACGCGCCGTATAGCCCAAAGGGCCGTGAATGGGATGAGGCGATGGAGTATTGGCGGACGCTGAAAACCGACCCAGACGCAAAATATGACACGGTCCACGAGTTCGACGTGTCCCGCATAGAGCCGCAGGTCACGTGGGGCACCAACCCCGCCATGACAGTCGGAATAACGGAGAACGTGCCTTCTCCCGATGACTTTGACGACCCATCCGATAGAAAAGCCGTTGAACGTGCTCTGCAGTACATGGGGCTTAAGCCGGGGATGAAGGTTTCGGACATCAAGGTGGACACGGTGTTCATCGGCTCATGCACCAACGCCAGGCTGAGTGATTTGATTGATGTGGCGAGGCTTGTGAAGGGTAGGAAGAAAGCGGACGGCGTCAGGGTTCTCGTTGTGCCTGGTTCGCAGTTGACGAAGCGGAGAGCCGAGCGGATGGGGCTGCATAGAATATTCATGGAGGCTGGGTTTGAGTGGCGGAACAGCGGATGCAGCATGTGCATCGCCATGAACGAGGATAGGCTGCGGCCCGGCGAGAGATGCCTCTCGACAAGCAACCGCAACTTCGAGAACAGACAAGGCGTCGGAGGACGGACGCATCTAGCAAGCCCCCTCGTCGCAGCCGCTACAGCTTTGACGGGAAAAATCACAGACCCAAGACAGTTTCCACTACAGGACCTTGAATAACCTCATACAGGACAAGCCAAGCAAGCCTCACACATATCAGGAAACAATATAAGTTGACGTTGGAGTAGATGCCGGTTAGCGTTGAAGTCGATATATGTATCGCTCTGCCCAAACTGTGGCGGAGAAATAACCGATGAGGAGCTTGTTGGGCGAGGGGTTTGTGGCAGATGTGTTTTGCAGGATGGTCGGCTTAAGCCGGGAAAATACACTAAGGCTTTGGAGCTTGAGGAGGAATATAGAGCGTTCGCGGATTTTTTCAGCAGGGTCGTGGGCTCTCCTCCATGGTCTCTGCAGCGGACATGGGCTAAAAGAGCTCTCCTCGGAAGAAGCTTCTCAATAGTTTCTCCCACGGGAACGGGGAAGACAACCTTCTTCATAGCGATGGCCATTTACCAAGCATCTAAGGGGAAAAAATCCTACATAATCGTCCCCACAAGCCTCCTCGCACAACACATCCACGAAAGAACCTTATCGATGGCGGCCAAACATGGAGAAAAAGCAGCAAAAATCGCTGCATACTACTCTGGCATGAAGAAGAGCGAGGCTGAAGAGATGCTACAGAAGATAAGGGATGGGGAGTTTGGCATCCTAATCACCACAGACCGTTTCCTCAACACACGTTTCGAGCTTCTGAGAGGAAAAAAGTTCTTCTACATTTTTGTTGATGATGTAGACTCTTTCCTCAAGTCGCCGAGAAACATCGACAAGATTCTTCTCTTAATGGGGTTTGAGGAAAAGGAGATCGAGAGACATCTAAAACTAGTCTCGGCTAGGTCTGGAGAAAGTGAGGCGGAGGAGTATGCTTCTAAAGAGATTGCGAGGCCTGACTCTGTGTTGCTTGTAGCCGGAGCCACTATGAAGGGCCGGAGAACCAAGAGAATTCGATTGTTCAGACGTCTTCTAAACTTTGAGCCCGGAGGCTCAATAGAGTTTGTCAGAAACATCTCCAACATGTACCTGCACCAAAGCAAGAAGATGTGGGAACAGGTCGCGGAGCTGGTGAAGACACATGGAGGCGGATGTCTGATTTTTGTTCCGCAGACAGCGGGTGTCGAATCTGCTAAAGAGTTGGCAAAATTTCTGAACAGCCAGCGGATTAGTGCATATGCTTACGAGAAGATGGATACGAAGATGCTTAAGCGGTTTGAGTTGGGCGAGTATGATGTCTTGGTTGGTGTCGCGAGTACGAGAAGCCCTCTAGCCAGAGGCATCGACTTGCCGGAGCGGATAAGATACGTGATTTTCGCGGGTGTTCCGAGGCGTGAGCTGAACGTGTCTTGGCGAGAGCACAGGCCCTCCATGTTGCTCAGCCTCATCCGAAATCTGTACTCGATACTTAGGGAGAAGAACGAGTCCGAACTGGTCCAGGTAATGGGTATGTTGAAGAAATGTGTCCCCACCGATAGGGAAGTGTTGGAGAGTGTTAGAGAGGGGCTTGAATCCTCGAAACAGCCCGAAGGATTCGCAGGATATGTTTACTCAGCTGTTACGAGAGCTCATCAACTCCTCAAAACATGCATCGGTGAGGAGGAGCTAAGACGTGTAGCGGAGAACCTCGACATGAAGATACGTGTGGACGAAAACGGTATCTCCATAATTCTCCCCGACATCGATGGATATGTGCAGGCGTCGGGCCGCTCCTCGAGGATGTTCGCGGGAGGCATAACCCGTGGAATATCCATCCTCATAGTCGATGACGAGAAAGCTTTTAGAGGCATCATGAGGGCCCTCGAAACCATTTACGAAGAAACCTTCCAAGAATACAGTTTGGAGCATGCTAGAGAGGAGTTTAAGCAATGCGATAGGGATAGACAGTTCCTGCGTGAGGTCAGAACAGGGTCGGCGAGCATAGAGTCCCTAGATATTTTGAGGTCGTCGCTGATTATAGTTGAGTCGCCGACGAAGGCCCGCACGTTGGCATATTTTTTCGGAAAGCCTGCTAGACGGGTTGTCGATGGACTGACTGTTTACGAGTCGGTTGGAGAAGGCTATGTCGCATGTCTCACCGCTTGTCAAGGACATTTGGTGGACATTACGACGAGCCACGGTTTCCATGGTGTCTGGATTCACGATGGAGAGTTTGTGCCGATGTATGTGGATATTAGGAGATGTTCGAAGTGTGGGGAGCAGTTCACGGATAGCGAAGTGTGTCCCAACTGCGGCTCCGACAAATACTTTAGCAAGTTATCCATAATAGAGTCTCTCCGTAAACTCGCGCTGGAGTTTGACCATGTCTTCATCGCAACTGACCCTGATACGGAGGGTGAGAAGATTGGCTATGACCTCTATGTGAGTATTTGGCCGTTTAACAAGCGGATTGAGAGGCTTGAGCTTCATGAGATTACGAGGAAGGCTTTACGGGATGCGTTCAAGTCTCCGCGTAGTGTTTCGCTGCCGCTTGTCGAGGCACAGGTTGTGAGAAGAATCGAGGACAGATGGGTTGGCTTTGAGCTGAGCAGACGCCTCTGGGAGTTTTTCGGGGAAAAACATCTCTCGGCAGGCCGTGTCCAAACCCCTGTCCTCGGCTGGATAATCCAAAGGATGGAAGAGGCTAGGAAGAAGAAACTAGTCGCAAACGTGACGTTTGAAGACGGCTCCGAACTCATGTTAGAAAATATCGAGGATGTTGACATGGTCAAGAAACTCTATGCCGAAGGCGCGTTGAACGTGGAGGTGGCTGATGTGAAGTATGTTGAGACGGTTGCCCCAGCTGTCAAGCCCTATACAACCGATTCTCTTCTAAGAGATGCATCGATTTTTCTCAGGATGAGTGCTGCGGATGCGATGGATGCTGCCCAAACCCTTTTCGAGTCGGGTCTTATAACTTATCATAGAACGGGGGCGACATATGTCTCGTCGACGGGGTTATCGGTGGCTAGGAGTTATCTTGAGGAGAACTTTCCAGGGCTTTTTGTGGCGAGGCATCATGGCGAACCCGGTGCACATGAATGCATCAGGCCGACGAAACCGCTCTCGAGGAAGCAGCTCGAGCTTTATCTTCAGTCGGGTTTGATTAGAGTGCCGATGCGAATAGGTGATAGGGAGCTTATGCTCTACGACCTTGTGTTTAGACGTTTTATGGCTAGTCAGATGAAGGATGCGCTTGTGCGGAGACAGATGTGTAATTTGATGGTTCTAGGGAAAACCTATCGTGTAGAGAGGGTTGTTGAGGTTCTTGAGCCAGGGTTCCTCAACCTCTACCAAACCATCAAGACTGTGAAGGCGCTTGAACCAGGTGTCCACAAGGTGCTGAACCTCCAGATCAAGAGTGTGCAGGCGGCGCCGTTTTTCCGCGAAGGCGACATCATCGCCTTGATGAGGGAGAGAGGCATAGGTAGGCCTAGCACATATGCACAGGTCCTCAACCTCCTCTACAAGAGGAGATACATTTTCAACGACGGTGGAAGAGTGTTGGCGACGAAGCTGGGGAAGACAGTCTATAACTATCTCGTGTCGAATTTTGGCTCTTTTGTCTCCGAGACGTTGACGAAAAGGTTGGAGGAGCTGATGGAGAGCATAGAGTCTGGCAAAGTCAGTTATCAAGAAGTCCTAAAAGAACTCTACGGAGAAACTTCACAAATCTCGAAAACATCTGCAAAAGCTGCATAAACTTGTTTGAAACAAACAAGGCGCCGGGTAGAAAGATATCTCGCAACCCCCTAATCGCAGTGGCCACAGCTTTGACGGGAAAAATCACAGACCCACGGCAACACACTCTACAAGAACTCTTCTAACCCAATCTTTTTTCACCACATGGTTGTCTTCGGAGCAAAGCCACCGGACTCGAACCATTCTCCTCCACAGAGCGGACACTTCTTTGACCCGTGAGAGGTCTTGATGGGCTGAACCCTGTTACCTCAGAAAGGACATGGCTCAGAAGTTCTCCAGCTCACGAAAACAAGAGAAAAATCCACCAATAAGCTTTATCCATGCCCGGTCTGGATGTTTTCGATGGATGGTCCATGGTTAAATAAATGGTGAGGTGCAGGACCCGTGGCCGTGTTCCTTGATGTTGTTGCAGTTTTTGTGCTCTCCTGTCTAGGGTTGGCTGTGACGGGTTATCTTCTCGTGAGAGGCGCTGAGCTTCTCTCGGAGAAACGTGGAATCAGCCGGTTTCTCGTAGGCTTCATATTGCTCTCCGTCATCACCTCGTTGCCAGAGCTTTCCGTGGCTACTTTTTCGTCGCTGGCAGGAGTTGTCTACCTCTCGGTCGGAGATATTCTAGGCTCCAACGTGGTGAATGTAGCATTGGTCGCTGCTCTCTCCACCTTCTTTGTAACGGGCGTTGTATATGTGGGTCTGGATGTGCTCCGGGACTTGGCGGGCATTCTCTATTTTTCCTCCATCATACCTATTTTGATGATTTTTATTCCTGAGGTGGCTGTGGAGCTTGGAGTATTGTTGCTGGCTTTTTTCATGGTGTATATTTATCTCTCGTTTCGGTCGGCGCCTGCTAACGCTCGGGTTGCTGAGAAGGTTGGCGTCGGATATAATGTGATTGTTTCAATGGTTGTTGTCGGAGGGGTGGGTGTGGTGGTCTCTGCCTATTTCTTGGTGGAGAGTGTGGAGGGCCTTGTGTTGTTGACGGGGTTGTCTGAGCTGGAGGTGGGTGCGAAGATTGTCTCTATATCGACGTCGGCGCCGGAGATTGCGACGACTCTTCTTCTCTCAAAGCGAGGTGTTTATGACATGGCTCTCGGAAACGCTGTCGGCTCCAACCTCACAAACGTAACTTTGATACTTGGAGCTCTTCTCATAATCTCGGGGCAGTCGCTTGTTTTCAGCCAGCATGTTTCCGTTGTTCTTTTCGTTCTGCTGGCGAGCTCGACTTTCTGGTTCTTTATCAGCAGAGGTGCTTTGAATAGGATGAGCGGTGTGCTTCTTTTACTGATTTACCTGTTTTTCCTGACGGTGGCCAAGTAGCTCAGCATCGAGGATTTTGTTGTCTGATGTGACGACTTGCTCGAGTTTCTCCAGCAGGGTTTCCATGTATATGAGGTATGCAAAGACTGTGGTGAACATCAACATTCAACTCAGCATCACACCCATCGCGTTCAATTTTCATTTGGGGCATCAGTGTGTGGTTTTCCCGTGCTTTTTGTGTTTTTATGTTGTTTTGTCGCCGAGTGTGTAATCGTCGCCATCTCTTCTTAATAGGCGTGTCCAAGTTCCATAACACTTTTTATGATGAGATAAATGTTGGTGTTTGGCTGTTGGTTTATGCTGCAGATTGGTGTGGGTTGTTCGAGTGACCGTGAGCCGTTGCCGGGTGCTGTTGAGAAGGCGCGGAGGTTTGCCGCGAGGTTGGGTGTTTACAGGGATGAGGTTGTTTTGCTGACGGGTGGCGACGGCGGCTTGATGCGTGTGGTGTGTGAAGAGTTTGTGCGGAGAGGTGGGATAACGGTGGGCGTCATCCCATACGAGGACGAGTTCATCGACAAAACTCATCCACGATACAATCCCTACAACACAATCGTCTTCCGCAGCGGACAAACCTACCAAGCAAGAAGCATAGGCCTCGTCAGAAGCAGCGACAGCTTCGTCATCCTCGGCGGCGGCTCGGGAACAATCATCGAAGCACATCTCGCATACATCTACCGCATCCCACTCATCATCCTCACCGAAACAGGCTATCCATCAGACATCCTCGCACAAATGCATCCCGACGGACACCTCGACCACCGAAAAATCAACGCAGCCCACTACATCAACGACCCCGAAGAAGCAGCGGACAAAGCAGTCGCACTAGCACGACAAAAAACACAAAAGCTTTAACAAACCAAATAACAAAACAAACATGCAACATGAAACACAGATAGAGCAGCTGCTACACACTCCGCTCCAAGCAATCGAGGTCGGCGAAAAAACCATCGCCCAGCTCCTCGACCAAATGAAGCTAACAGGATTCCAGGGAAGAAACCTTGCACTCGCAGCCGAAACATGGGCGAAAGCCGCTCAAGCAAAAGACACAGTCATCATGCTCGGATACGCAGGCTCACTCAGCACAACTGGCCAGTGGAAAATCGTCAAATGGCTCGTCGAGAAAAGGTTTGTGGACGTTGTTGTGTCAACAGGGGCCAACATCTCAGAGGACCTCATAGCCGCCATGGGCTACAACTACTACATAGGCACATCATACATCGACGACGACCTTCTCCGCCGCCTCCGCATCTACAGGTTCCACGACGTCTTCGTCAAGGAAGAAGACTACATCAAGATGGAGGAAATGATAGCCGACTTCATGCTGACACTCGACAACATGGAACCCATGTCCTCAGCCGAGTTCCTCCACCTCTTCGGCAAATGGCTAGACCAACGCAACATCCATGGAATAGTCCAAGCCGCATACAGAGCAGGAGTGCCCGTCTTCAGCCCAGCCATCGAAGACAGCGGATACGGCGTCGCCTACATCATCAACAGACACCGCAAACCCGGCTACAAACTAATCCTCGACCACTTCAGAGACTATGAACAGCTCATCCGCATACGAGGCAGACATCGAGACAGCGCAGCAGTCTTCATCGGCGGAGGAGTTCCCAAAGACTTTATCCAATTATCAGCCGTCGCTGTCGACATTCTCGAGAAAGGAGACCCGCTCACCACTAGGCCCCATCGCTACGCCGTCCAGATAACCACCGACAACCCACACTGGGGAGGCTTATCTGGCGCAACACTCGAGGAGGGCAAGAGCTGGGGAAAGGAGACATCCGAGGGAGTAGGTGTCCAGTGCTTCTGCGACGCAACAATCGCACTACCGCTCATAGCCCACTACCTGCGCGAAAAAGTCGGCGAAAGAAAAAACAAGCCAGACCTCTCATGGGTCTTCTCTACCTGATGGCGAGAATCATCAAATCACCCACGTTCGTACCAGTTGGCCCCGTCAAAACCAGTCCACCAACCCTGCTGAAAAACGTGTAGGAGTCATTGTCCTCGAGAAACTGCAGAGGGTCAATCCCCTCCCTTGCCGCGTTTCTGAGAGTCTGAGGAGCCGCGACCGCCCCCGCCGCATCGGTTACACCGTCAACCCCATCCGTGCCAATCGATGCGAAAACAAACCTCGGAACATCACGTAAAAGATGCAGAGTGGCCAGCACCAGCTCTTGGTTGCGGCCTCCTCTACCACGGCCTCGCACCGTCACGGTTGTCTCGCCCCCAGCCACCAGAGCGAAAGGCGGAGCATGTGGAACACCATGTTTCACCACATCACGGGCCACTGCGGCGAAAAGGCTCGCCACATTCCTCGCCTCCCCCACAACACCGCTCGTCAACGCAACAACACTGTAACCCCTTCGCCGCATCTCCACAGCGGCGGCCTTCACCGCATCAACACAGCCGCCGACAACCACGTTCACAACACGTCTAAAACACGGGTCCCCATGCTTAGGCGTCTCAGGATACACCCCCTCAGCACCCCGACGCAGCCTTCTCCAAACATTCTCCGACACATCCACACCCCGTCTCCTCAAAACATCAAGAGCATCTCGAAAGGTTGTGGGATCCGGCGCAGTTGGCCCCGAGCCAATCACGTCGACACGGTCGCCGACAACGTCGGAGAGTATGAGGGAGAAGGCCCTGCAGCGGAGGTTTTTCGCAAGCCATCCACCCTTTAAAGCTGAGAGATGCTTCCGCACAGTGTTCAACTCATCTATAGAGGCACCGGCCTTCAGCAATGCAGAGGTTGTCTCAACTTTGTCCTGCAGCGAAACACCTTCCGCGGGCACAGCGGCCAATGCTGAAAAACCACCCGAGACAAGAACAAAGGCAAGCGAGTCTCCGCTGCATGATGAAGCCGTCTCGAGTATCCGCCGCCCCGCCTCCTCGCTCGAACTGTCTGGCAGCGGATGGCCTCCTTGTAGAACCTCGAGAGGTTTGAGACGCCGCTTCAGCCTGTATCCACGTGGAACAACAACCACACCCCTCACATCAAAGCCGTCGAGAAACCGCAGCATCTCAGCAGCCATCCCCTCCGCAGCCTTTCCGCCGCCAACTATGACGAGGTCGCTGAACCGTCTCAGCTCAACCATCTTCCCACCTATTTGCAGACAATCACCACGACGCTTTATCACGCGACGAATCAAAGCACCCGGCTCAACAGCGGCCAACCCGCTCCTCAGCCCTGCCGCAACATCCTCTACACCACGCAGCCCCACTACACGCAACAACAAACATCCACCAAACATCCCTACAAGCTTAACGGCGGGAAAAAGGGTTAAAGCAAACCCAAAAAAGAAAACGGTGATGGATATTTTCTCGCAGGCTTTCTGGGAGGGGTTAACGGCGTATGGCTATTTCGGTGTCTTAGCGGCCAGTTTCCTCGGAAGCCTCCTCCCATTTGTCTCAGGCCCCTACATCCCTCCCATCATCATCGCCGTGATGGCTGGAAGGCTTGACCCTCTTCCAACGGCGTTGGCAAGCGCTACGGGAGCGGCGTCGGCGAAGCTTATTCTCTTCAGGTTCTTCAAAGGCGGCCGAGTACTGATAAGCGACGAGACAAGGAGAAGAATCGAGCCTCTCGAACGGCTTGTGGCACGGCATGGCTGGTTCGCCGTCCTCGCCGCAGCCGCCACACCCCTCCCCGACGACATCATCTACATCCTCCTCGCCGTAGCCAACTACAGCAGCAAACTCTTCCTCCCCACAGTCTTCGCAGGCAAACTCCTCATCACAACCATCGCAGCCTACACAGCCCTCTACTGGAGCACACTCGCATGCACAATAATCGAATGCACAGCAGGCCAGCTCAACCCTCTCCAAACAATCCTCCTCGCAGCAGCATCAGCCGCAGCAGCCATGACACTCATCTACATAATAACAAGACTCGACTGGCAAAAAATCCTCACAAAACTAGGAGAACATACGCAACGCTAAAATCTCGCAACAAATACTTCCTCCGTGCCTCACAGGCTTGAGCTTTTCATCTCAGACTGTCCTCTCTGCCGAAAGACACGCGCCATGATTGAGCTGGGAAAATGCGCCGGCTGCAGCTTCACCGTTCACGACCTCTCCAAAAACTTCAACGCCGTTGAAGAGCTTGTGAAAAAGTATCAAATACGCTCCGTTCCCACGCTCATCATAGACGGGAAAATAAAAATCGAGGGCGTTCCAACATTCACCTTCATATGCGACGAAAACCTCTATCGCATCCTTGAGGAGAAATATGCCTCCAAACCATAAGCCGCATGTTCAAAACATCTTACGAGGTTAGCCATTTTTCGGTAAAGGCTTAAGAGGTTGATGTGAGCAGGGTGTTTGGGACGCTGTTGGACACGGGTTCTTCACAGTTTGTGCTGAGTAGCATGAGGCCGGTCACTTGGGAGGATTATCGCCGCTATGTGGCTGAGAAAGGCTATGTCGAGGTGGAGGATGTCAGGATAGAGATAGGTAAACCACATAAAATCACTTCCTACAGCCCACCCGCATCATACAGTCTCGAGACCACAACGGTGTGGAGTTTTCCAGACCGCGGCGACTGGGCCACACACTCCGGCGACTACAGGGGAAACTGGAGCCCCTATGTCCCAAGAAACCTCATTCTAAAATACACTAAGCCCGGGGAGCTTGTGCTTGACCAGATGTGCGGCTCGGGAACCACGCTGGTTGAGGCAAAACTATTGGGAAGAAACGCGATAGGCGTCGACATCAACTATGAAGCATGCATACTCACGCTGGACAGGCTCAATTTCGAATTCCATCCACTGGATGAACAGCGGGAACCGGTGATAAAGGTGTATCACGGCGATGCGGCAAAACTCAACGTCATAGAAGATGAGAGTGTAGACTTGATCGCCACACATCCACCCTATTGGAACATCATCCCATATTCCCAGAAAAGACCCGAAGGCGACCTTTCAGCATACAGAAAACTCGAAGATTATCTGGGAAAAATGATGCAGATAGCCCGTGAATCCTACCGTGTTCTGAAACCGGGGCGATACTGTGCAATACTCATCGGAGACACGCGAAAACACAAACACTACGTGCCTATCTCCACTTACGTGATGCTGAAATTCTTGCAAACGGGATTTGTTCTGGCGGAGGATATAATCAAGCTGCAGCACAAAATGAAGACTACGCGTGAAAAATGGGGTGGAAAAAATTTTGAACAGTATGGTTTCCATAAAATAGCCCATGAACATCTTTACGTTTTCAGAAAGCCGGGAAACGAGGAAGAACGCGGCAGATTGTCGTTGAGCAGCTGGTTGACGAAGATTTGACCGAGCTGTCGACCGGCGAATATTTTGGCAGAGGTAGGAATAGAAGGAGAATACTCGAGGTAATCAGGCTCAGCAACGGATGGATACTGCTCAAAACCGAAAACAGCAAATCTAAACATGATTTCAAGGTGAGAACGGTTTACCAGCTCAGGCCTCGAATAAGGTCATATACACCTAAGCATGCACACTTCGCCATAGATTTCTACGGCAAGTTATGCGCTGACAAGGCGAAAGCCATGCAGGTCCTAAAAGCTATTGTGGAGGTTTGGCAAGGGGCGGACATCGCAACCGTTGTCGAAAGGTTTAGACATGCCGTTAAAGATCTTCCAGGATATGATTTGGAGTATATTCTCTATGCTTTGGCATGGATTTTCCGGCAAGAAGATGTCAATTTCGCTGGAAGGCCTGAGAGCAGGCAGCGTGAGCTAGATGAGACGCTAAACCGTCTAGGCTTCAAGGTGCCTAAAGACAGGTTGGGAAGCCAACTCGCCCTAGCGCTTCTCTGCAACATAGCAAATGGAATGCATCCCGTAGACGCGCTCCTAAGAGCCAACCTCGACGTTCTACCCATCAAAAGAGGAAAAGGGAAGGTGTGAAAATGCTTTGGAATTGAGAGTGTTGCTTCAGTTGCTGCACACGTGTCAGTGGAAAAGGTTTCGACATCATTCTACCCGAAACCGGCATCCTCTTCAAGCCTTTCAAAGCAGCATCAAACATGCGGGGGGTGGGATTTGAACCCACGAACCCCTGCGGGAGCAGGTCTTGAGCCTGCCGCCGTTGACCAGGCTTGGCTACCCCCGCCTAGACTGTTTTAAGGTGTTGTTTGTTTTTAGGCTTTTTCGCGTGGTCAGCGACGTAGAATAGCATATTGATGGTGTGGAAAAGCATAGAGTTTTTCGCTGTGTGGTTGGAATGTTCGCTGCATTCTTTTGCTGTAATTAGTTAAGGCTTATATCCTGCATATAATTTGTTTAGACGGTGGCTTGAATGGAGATGGCTAAACCTGTTTTGACGGTCGATGTTAGGGGGGCGATGTGCCCGTGGCCTGTGCTCAAGACCCGTGAAGCGGTTCAGCGGATAAACGTGGGCGAGGTGGTGGAGGTGTTGGCCACTGACCCTGCTTCGAAACCCGACCTCGAGGCATGGGCCCGCAAAACAGGAAACCGCATCCTCTCAGTGGAAGAAACCGGCACAGACCCCGTTGTCTACAGGTTTTTGATTGAGAGGGTGAAGTAGATGAGTGAGGAGAAGACGCGGCTAGTTATTGTGGCGAGCCGGGGAACCGCTGACGGGCTGTATCCCGCGTTGATACTTGCGACAACCGCTGTCGCACAGGGTAAGGAGGCCGCGGTCTACTTCACGTTCGGCGGCATGAAGCTTTTGACCAAACAGATGGCTGAGACGATCAAGCCGTCGGTCGACTTGGGCGTCAGCAAAGAGCAGCTGGAGCAGCTTCTCGCAAAAGGCGGAATGCCCAGCCTCCTCGACATGCTGAAGATGGCGAAGCAGAGCGGTGTAAAGGTTTATGCATGCTCGCCAACCATGAACCTCTTCGGACTTAAGAAGGAAGATTTGGTTGATGTGGTCGACGACATCATAGGCGCGTCAACCTTCCTCGAGATAGCGTCGGACCCGAAGACGCTCGCACTCTTCATCTAGCTACTCCAACACCGTGAACGTCGCGGTCAACACACGCTTCTCACCGCCAACATCCACCTCTTTCACAAGCCTGTAGTCACCAGCCTCAACATCCATCGGTAACTCAACCTTTTTGCTGAATGATTCGCCAGGCTCCAGGCTGTAGTAGATGAGTATCCACACCCGGTCTTTCATCCACTCAACCGACACCCATTCGCCGTCTTGTTTTTTCTGGATGTCGTAGGGTTCGCCGAAGCCGATGGTCTCCGGTGTCTTGTTTATGACGGTGTATGTAAGGGTTCGCTGACCCCTGTAAAGCTCTGTTTTATCCAAGACGAGAAAAACCTCCTTGACAGGTGGAGCGGGGCCAATAGGCTGTGGCTCCATATTCATAGCCAGTATCACCAGAGCAGAGACCGCAAAAGCCGCCGCCAAAGCCAACACAATCAACGCCGTCCTCATGGCTTTTACTTGTCTCCCGATGCTTTATTTCTAATGTCTAGAACATTATTTCGGAGGGCTTTGCGGGCTTTTGCTATGCATCCTGCTTTGGGGCTGAATATGGATGTGAATATTATGTTTGCTATTGCGATGAGTAGGAGTATTTGGGCTGCGAGGCTGTTGGGGTTGCTGCTGAGCATTATGATTGGGACTGTGAGGGGGAAGAGCATGGACGCGATGGGGCCTGCGGCATACATGGCTGCGTAGCCGCGTGGCGATGCTCGGGTGTTGGCGCGGTCTATTTTGATGCCGAGGGCTACTGGAAGTGTTTTGAATGGTTTTGGCAGTATGTTGAGGCGGACGATGTTGCTGAGGCCGATGTAGTAGTTGCTGAACCTTATGCCTGCGAGTTTTCCGACAACGTAGTGGGCTAGGTCGTGTGTGAAGAACCATAGGAGAAGAAATGAGATGAGGCCCGTGACGAGTCTGCCTCCCGGTATCTGGAGGGGCTGGAGCCATAGCAGTATGTAGGCGGCTGCTGTGCCGAGGACGGATATCAGGTTTCCTGCTGCGAGGCTGATTTTGAAGGGGTCTTTGTAATCTGGTTTTTCACCTGCTCCGAGGCTGTGTTTGATAGCTTCATGTCGGTAGGTGAGTATTTTTTTGAAGAACCTTCCCGCGAAGGGATTGCTTGACTCGAGAACCATGTCCTCGACTATTTTTGTGCCGCCGTCGGCTGGTGTGGTGATGATGGTGTGGTAGAGTTTTCCGAATGGGAAGTCGAGTGTTTCGTGGTATTGCTCAGTGGTGGAGCGTTCGATGATGCGGAAACGTGTCTGATAGCGTTGGCCGAGGAGACGGAATGAGACCGTGTAAACATCCTTATCCCATGAGACAAGCTTCATCCCAAGCTCCATGGGCCAAACCTTTCCCATGTTCTCGACAGTGCGGAAAAAACCGTAAACCTCCTCAACCGGCCGAGGCACAACATACTCAAAACGAAAAACCCACTTCACAACCCGCCAAACACCACCTCACCACATAAACTTACCCCCTTAACAAACAGTCGTAAAACAGAAGCCACCTCCAACAAATCCAAATAAAAAAGATATTAACAATCCATGCATTCACGACAGTGTGGCCTCATCCGCAGTATTGCAGGTTATCGGAGAGCCGAAAAATTATAAAAAAACACGCTACGTTTATGAAAATGAGCCGTGTGAGGCCCTGCTCGCCGCGACCGCGGTAGCCGACATCACAGGCGGCGAAGTCATCCTGCTTGCGCCCGAAAGCCTCGTGACATCTCTTGAACCCGACATAGATGAGGCATGCAAACTCCTCGAAAACCCTAAGATGTTTGAGCAGAAAGTTCTTGAACAACTGGACAACGGTAGTGAAAACCATCCGAAAACCACGGTGGAAATTTTACCCAGCGTAGGCAGCTTCCGCCAGCGGGAAAAAGATTGGAGAATAAATGCACAGGGAACCTTCGCCGCCATAGAGGCCGCATTATTTCTCATCATGAAAAAACTCGTCAAAGAAGGCAGGAACATCACCATGGTTGTCACGAGCGGGCTTAACATCTACCCCGCACTAGCTCTTCGCACTCTCTACAACATCCTCACATACCAGCTTCTCGCCGCCTATCCTCATGAACCTAACCCAAGGCCATGCCACAAAATCGTATACCACACCATACCCACACAAGAAAACGAGGAAATACAGATAGAGACACAAGCCGTCGAAACAACAATTTATAACGCCTTCCCCCTTACCAATGAAGAAATCAACGACCTAGGAACAGTTTACAGAGGAGATTTACGGGGAAATCTTGTGAGATGTTTAAAAAATGGCTTGAAAACGTTTATCTGTATAAACCGTAACACACCTCTACCGCTTTACCATGGGAAAATAATCGAGGAAATTTCCCAAGAATGTGTAGAGAAACTGGAGCAACAAGTTGCAGATGACCTCAGAAAAAGAATAGAACACACCGTCGAGAAGGAAAAAGTCCAAATAACCATCAAACGCTCCACCGAAAATCTTCCCATATCCTTTATCCGCAGAACGATGATGGCGTTAGCCATGACAAAGTCGCTGATGAAACTAGTCAAAGAAGCGCGGAAAAACATGGTGAACGGGTTTGTCCCCCTCGATGCCATAAAAACTCTCTTCATAGAAGAAATCTATCAAAACAGGCCACATTTCACGCATAATAGACATCTTCTGGAGAGTGAGGTGGAGAATATTGAGAAGCTGAGGGATAGGTTGGGTGAAACTGAGCAGTATTTGATGAATTTTCTCTCTGGTGGGAAAGGCTCCAGCGACATGGTGCGCAACTTCTTCGCACACAGCGGGTTCCTTGGAGACATAACCTACGTCAAGAAAGACTCGTCAAGCAGAATTCTCCTCAGATACGATTCAGAACGGGCTAAGGATGTTGGTGAATGGCTTTTGGGTAGATAGTTTGTGGATGGTCTATGTTTTTCATGGGCGTGGATTTGGCTGGTGTTGAGACGAGGCCCTCGGGGATGGCTGTTCTGGATGAGGAGCTTCGTGTGCGGACTTGGGTGCGTTTTCTCGATGCGGAGATTCTCGCCGACGTTGATGAGCTAAGGCCTGTCGCCGTGGGAATTGATGCTCCTCTTGGACTGCCACGTGGAAGGACAAGCCTCGAGACACGTGGACCCCCACATTTCAGGATATGTGACAACGAGCTGCGGCGACGCGGTATCAGGTTCTTTCCCATCACGATAGGGGCGATGCGTAAACTGACAGCCCGTGGAATAAGACTCGCCGAGGAAATCCGCCGCAGAAACATCCCCGTCTATGAGACCTTTCCCGGCGGGGTGCAGGACCTTCTCGGCCTCCCACGCAAACACCACAGCCTCAAGGGCCTCGTCAAAGGCCTCCGAAAACTCGGCGTCAAAAACCTGTCCCCGAAAAATTCGGGCGATGAAGCGGACGCTGTCACATGCGCCTACGCGGTCTACCTCTGGTGGAGAGGGTTGTGCGAGGAGGTTGGTGTGCCTGATGAGGGTGTGATGATTCTTCCCAAGCGAAGGCCTTGAACTATTGTGCGAGGGGTTCGGGGGGTTCAGGCGGCTCCTCGAAGACCGTGGGCCACTCCGCGGCGTTGCCTGCGTCTCTCTCAGCCAGCTTTTTCTCTATCTGTTGACGGAGCGGCTCGAGCCATGGGGGTAGAACAAGGCGGGAGCCGAGTGTTTCACGTGGCTCGTCTACGTCGTAGCCGGGGCCTTCTGTCGCCAGCTCAAACAGGTTTCCATCGGGGTCTCTGAAGTAGAGCGACTTGAACCAGAACCTGTCGACGATGCCCGAGTTTCTCCAGCCAACCGAGTTAAGCCTCCGCATCACAAGCCGCTGCATCTCCTCCGACTCTACACACAAGGCTATGTGGTGAACCGAGCCACGGGCCACGTATCCATCCACGTTCACGGGGTCGACTATGCAGCGGAGATAAACGTCACCATCCATGTTTAAAACACGCAGCACACCACCTGCATCATCCACTTTCACTATGTCGAGAAACTTCTCCAGAAACCTGCTGGTCAACTTGGGGTCGGATATGATGGGTGACGCGTGGTCAAACGCTGTGAGCCTCATGTCTTGAGAGATTGCCGTGGGCGTCGATGTTTGTGTGAAGAGTTCCTTGAGGTAGCCTATGTCTGCATCGGGGTAGGGTGTTGTCAGCTCGAGGAGGACGCCGTCGGGGTCGCGGAGATAGATGGATGCGAGGCCGCCGTAGACATATGGGCCCCTGGCGGCTATGTTTCCTTCCCTGAGAAAATGGAACCACTTGGCTAAAGCCTCTGGGGAACCGACCCTGTATGCAAGATGATGCGGTGAACCATATCCGGGATAGCCGCGCGGCAGCTCAGGCCACTCGAAGAATGTGATGGCGCTTCCTGTCGGCTTGTCGAAATTGGCGTAGAAGAGGTGGCGGTGATATATGTCGTCTTGGTTTACGGAGAGCTTGACGCGGCGGAGGCCCAGCACCTCTGTGTAGAAACGGTTGTTGACAACATAGTTTCCGGTAACGAGAGTGATGTGGTGCAGGCCCTTGACGATGCTTTCCACGCAGCGGTTAAATCTGTTGCCTGATTTTAACGTGTCTCCTTCTCCAAAGGCCGTTTAAGCAACTGGGCCTGCAGCACAGAGACAGATACGGCTGTGAGGAAGGAGGGTAGAGATGCGCCTATGTCGGGGGCCAGCTGTATGATGGCGACGTAAACAAGTATTCCGGCTATCCATGAGACGAAGCCACGGATTTTGACACCGCTCGACTGATAAAACTCATCCAAGACGGGTGGGTTGTTTCTCCTGTTGATGAAGAACTCCGCTGTCATGGCTCCGAGAAGCGGCACAAACAGCGAGCCGATGAGAAGAAGGAACCATTCATACTGCAGCAGCGGAACCGTTAGGGCGAGGAGAGCACCCGCGGCTGTTGTAAAGGCTGCGAAAACCCACTGAGGCGTTTTGGGGAAAATGTTTTGGAAGGAGACTGCTGAGGAGTAGATGTCGGCGAAGCCGTTGTCTGTTTCATCGACCAGTATGAGGATGAGCGCCGCGTTGCCGAGGAAAAGTGTTCCAATCGCTGAGATGATGTCGTTGATGCCGAGGACCGCGACGAGGGCTGCTCCGAGAAGGTAGAACCATGTGTTAGAGAGTGTGTAGCCCGACAACGTGCCCCAGAAGCTTGAGGAGGACTTGGCTGCGAACCGGTTATAGTCGGAGACAAGAGGCCACCACGACACCGGCATCGCAACCACAATGTCAAGGGCCAGCAGCAGAGGTATCGCATCGGGCTTGCCGCCGGTTAGCCACTGGCCTACTCCCGGCGATGTGGCGACGAGATATGTTATCCAGATGGATGAGATGTAGACCAGCCAGATAGCGTATCTTTCGAGCCATTTGCGGACAACTGCGAGAGGCCCGCCCAGCGCCAGCAGCAGACACCATAGGCTGAAGACAACCACCCACAGGGGAAAACTCAGCTCACCGAAAAGCCAGCCCGTCAAAACACCCGCCGCCTGCGCCATAATCATAATCTCGAAACCTGTCCAGCCTATGAGCTGAACAATGTTTAGAACGGTGGGAACGTAGCTGCCGCGGAGACCGAGAACGGGACGCAGGCTCACCATCGTCGGCACACCATACCTGCTTCCGACAACACCCGCCGACGCGAGCATCAGGCTACCTATAACCGAGCCGGCGAGAGAAACAGCCAAAACCTCGAAGAAACTCAGCGAAGAAAGAAACGAACCCGCAACCATCACCAACAGCCCTACACCCAAGCTCGACCAGAGAACAAAGTAGTCAAAGAAACGGAGGATTCTGCTGTTTTCTGGAACAGGGTCAGTGCCCCATTCAGGCGGAAGCCGTATCTTCATGGCTCAGCGGCTATGGTGAGACAATATAAACCACTAAATAAGCCAGTTATAGCTTGGACTTTACCGCCGCCAACCCCTTCTCCGTCAACATGTAGCGGAAGGGCTTACCCTCCCGTTTAACATATCCTCTGTCGTGGAGGCTCTTGAGCAGGCGGGCGGTATGCTCGCGGCTAAGGTTGAGGGCCTTGCTGACGTCACTTGACATCACGTTCCCCCGCTCTTCAATAAGCCGCAGGGCAGCCAAAGCAGAGGGGTGCAGCTCCTCCACACCACCGCCTTCCTCCCGCAACGTTTCCTGGCGGGGCCTCTCCTGCGTGATTTCCTGCGACTTCTGCTGTGTGACGCCGTGATGTGTCACAGCCCTGCGGTAAACATATAGAAAAATAAGCGTCTGAGCAACAAACAAAGCCGAAAAAACAAGGGTAACTGTATCCAAGCCGTCTACACCTCCAGCCGCCCCAGAAACTCCCTAACAGTCTCCCAATCTTTCTCCTCAAATGCTTCGCTTAGGCGGAAAAACCACTGGTATTGTGGGAGTTTGATTAGCCCGAGGTAGCTGAGCAAAATTAGTGTGTAGAAGGATTTTTGGATGTTTGTGATGGCTTGTTTGCGGGTTCTGATGTAGGAGCCTTTTGTGACGCCGCGTAGCGCGGCCCGTTGATTTGACGTCAACGTCACGCCGTCACGCTGTGATATCACGTCAAAAATAAGGGTTTCCACCTGCTTTTGCGTTAGATGACTCCGCTTGAGCAGCTCCCTGAAAACCGTGTCTCCGGTCATTTTTCGCATGAATTCGGCAATTTCTCGGCTTTCCTTCCTCTCCTCCCCTTCCCCCATACCTGGAATACATTTTTGTAAACCGCATTATTTTTGCATCACGCCACGTCACACCATGAAACATTACTCACGTATCCCTCCGGTAATACTGTTAAAATCAACCCATTCATGGTTGTTCATCGATGACCGCGGTGAAGAACGTGGCTGATTTAGCGGCCAAGCCTGTTGATAAAAGCAGGGACGCGTTTATTCAGGTGCTGGTTGACTCGCGAGACGGCTCGGCTAACATTTTTCTCCGCAGGTTTGTGATTAAGCCCGGCGGCGAGATCCCTGCTCACAGCCATCCCGACATGGAGCATGTCCAGTATGTTTTGAGGGGTGAGTATGAGGTTGTTCTCGACGGTGTGGTGCATAGGGTGAAGGCGGGAGATGTCTTGTTTATTCCCGCGAAGACTGTTCACAGCTACCGGAATACGGGGAAAGAGGATGCAGAGTTTCTCTGCGTGATAAGGGGAGGGCCCTACGAGACCAAGTGGGTGGATGAAGGGGCTTCACGCTGCTGAGACAGGGCCTCGAGCCTTTTCCACCTCTCCTCAACCTCTTGTTTAAGCCTCTGCAGCAGCTCCGCGTTCTCGGGCCTCAGCAACGTTCTGTACCTGTTCTGAATCTTGAGAAATTCTTCAAGCGGCTTGGGACGTGCCACGAAATAGTTGATTTTGTAACGGCCGTTCTCCACCTCGTAGAGAGGGAAATAACGGGTTTCGACGGCGAGTTTCGAGAGCTGGATGGTTTTGTCGGATTCGGTGTACCAGCCGCGTGGGCATGGTGCGTATACGTGGAGGAAGGTGGGGCCGTCAAAGGTGAATGCTTTGGCGACTTTGTTGACCAGGTCCTTCCAGAAAAAAGGTGTCGCGGTGGCCGCGTACTTGACGCCATGTGCGACGACGATGGACATGATGTCTTTCTTGGTCTCCTGTTTTCCGGCTGGCGTGGTCGAAGACCATGCTCCTGGAGGCGTTGCCGCCGACCGCTGTACGCCCGTGTTCATGTAGGCCTCGTTATCATAGCAGACGAAGAGGAGCCTGTGCCCCCGTTCAAGGGCGCCTGAGAGTGATTGAAGCCCGATGTCGAAGGTTCCGCCGTCTCCTGCGAAAACTATGATGTTATGCCGTCTTCCTAGGCCCTTTCTCTCCAAAACCTTGAGCGCAGCTTCTACACCCGAAGCCGCCGCAGCAGCGTTCTCAAAAGCGACATGCAGCCACGGTACGTTCCAAGCGGTGTATGGATAAGGTGTTGTAACTACCTCGAGGCAGCCTGTTGCGTTGACAACTATGAGTGGACGGGGTGCGGCTAGGAGGATTTGGCGAACAGCTATCAGTGCTCCGCATCCTGCGCACGCGTTGTGTCCGGGGCTGATGGCTTCTTTAGCCGGCAGCTGGTCTAGACGCGTTATCATGGCCTGTTCACCTCCTCGCCCAGGTAGAAGCTGATGTTTGCTCCTGCGCCTTCTCTGGCTGCTTCGAGTGCTTTTTGGAGAAGTTTCTCAGCCATGCTTAGCCGGATTTCGTGGCCGCCTAATCCGCAGACAACGCTCCAAACTGGTGTTTGGAGACCTGCTGTGTGGAGAAGTGTTTTGATGTCTGTCGCAAGGGGTGGTGCTGGTGCGCCTGGAGAATATGCCCTGTCAAGGACGACGATGAGCTCGGCTTCTCTGAGGCTGGGTAGGAGGTCTGCGGCTGGGAAAGGCCTGTAGAGACGGAGACTCGCCACACCCACGTTCATTCGACGGCCTAGATGTCTAAAGGTTCCCATCACTCCTCCGAGGCCCACCACCATAACAGGCGAACTCCTGTTAACCACGTGCACAACATCATAGCCTTCCTCCCGCAGGGGATAAGACCTGAAAACTTCCTTGACAACGTTGAGAGAGCTCTCCAACGCCTTAGCCTGCTCAGTTTTAACAACATGGTAGTGCGTGGGCGAGAACATGGCTCCAACGGTGATAGGGGTATCGTATTCAAGCCGAGGTCTCGGGGTTCTTGGGAGAAAGGCTTGGGCATCCTCTTTTCCGAGAACTCTTACACCCTCGTAGCAGTGTGAGACGGTGAAGCCGTCGACGTTTACGGCGACGGGGAGCATGACTCTGTTGTCCTCTGCGACGCGGTACGCCATCAGGGTGAAGTCATAGGCTTGCTGCGGGTTTTCCGCGAAGAGCTGTATCCATCCAGCATCCCGTGAACCCATGACGTCGCTGTGGTCGCCGTGTATGTTGATGGGGGCTGAGAGCGCTCTGTTGGCGATGGCCATCACGATGGGGGCGCGGAGGCCCGAGGCGATGTAGAGTATTTCATGCATCAGGGCGAGACCTTGGCTCGAGGTTGCGGTGAAGACCCTTGCACCCGTGAGAGAAGCGCCCACACAGACGGAGAGAGCAGAGTGCTCCGACTCGACAGGAACAAACTCTGCATCAAGCATCCCCGAAGACGTGTATTCGCTGAGCTTTTCGACAATCGTTGTCTGAGGCGTAATCGGGTAAGCGGCCACAACATCCACGTCAGCGTCCATCACAGCATGCGCAATCGCCTCGTTGCCCGACATCAAATAAAGCAAAGCTTGGCGCAACATCACTCACTCACCATCTCTATACATTTGCGGGGACATTCGGCGGCGCAGATGCCGCATCCCTTGCAGTGCATGTAGTCGATGACAATTTTGCCGCTGTGGTCTCGGATGATGGCTGGCTCGGGGCAGTAAATCCAGCATATGAGGCAGTTGGTGCATTTGTCGTAGTGGACCAGGGGTTTTCTGTTTCTCCATCCGCTCATATCCCTCTCTGCGGACGAGCCTGGCTTCGTTATGTAGACCGTGATGTTAGATGAGCTCAACTCTTGCCGCCACCTCCTCAAAACCGTTCTCGAGAGCTTTCACATCGGCTGGGCTGAACTTTTTCGCCACCAAGCTTTTGAGCGTCTCGAGTGAAACAATCCTCGTCGCCGCCACAGTGGCCCCCAGCATCACCATGTTAAGTGAAAGCGGTCTGTTGAGAGATTCTACAACACGCTGCCCATCCACCGTGAAAACATGAAGACCATCCATCCTGGGTAGAGCGGATGGTTCTCTGCACGATACCACAACAACACCGTTTGGACGGGTTAAAGTTGTTGGCTCATATACGTGGATTAGCTTGCTTTCAAAGTAGACGACCGTTTCGGCTTTCTCCACCGGGGCCCTTATCTCGATGGGGGTGTTGGAGACGCGGGTGTAGGCTTTTACCGGCGCCCCAGACCTCTCGGGACCAAACTCCGGAAAAGACTGCACAAACTTGCCTTCAAGCAGGGCCGCCTCCGCTAGCAACCTGCTCGCGGTCACGACACCCTGCCCTCCACGACCCACGAAGATAAACTCGTGAGTAAAGTTTTCAAGCCCCTTCATCCATTTAATATATTTCATGCTTTACTATTAGGGTTTGCGTAAATATTTTGAATCCTAAATAAATTTGTAGACAATGGTGATGGGGTTGGCCGTTGTTGCGTGAGGGGGCTTATCTAGTCGATGTGTATGGAGATGTTTACGCTGTTAAGGGCCTTGTTCATCCGCCGGGCCGTGTATACGCGGTTCCTCGTCTGCTTAAACGGGAGGAGACAAAAAATCTCCAAGAAGCTCTACAACTCATAGAGTCGGAGAGAAGCGGCTACCTGTTTCAGGACCCTTACACGGGGCGGCGGGTGATAGCTGTTCCCCGCAGAAACATCAAGCAAGTCATCAAACCCTCCAAAAACATCAAGGGCCCTCCGCGGCTCGTCGAAGCTGCGGAAAAGCTTTCACGGGTTCTCAGCCAAGCCGGTGTAGAGCACGGGTTCACAGGCTCCCTCCTCCTCGGAACAGCGGACAACGAATCCGACATCGACGTAGTCATCTACGGCGGCTCAAGAGAATACAGGAAACTAAAAACACTTAGGCTCAAGAACATTCTACAACCCGTCGACGAAACCGTGCTGCACATGCTTGCCAAAAGCCGTCTCGACACACCAATGTCCCAGCCAACCCTCGCCGCGGAGCAGCGTAAAATCCTCACCGGCAAGTTTGAACACATTCTCTACACGATGAAGATTGTCCCCAAAGTTTTTTGGGAAAGCTGGAGCACCACACGAGTTTATCCACAGAAATTTGTTGAGGCTGTTGTGGAGATAACCGATGCACGCCAAGGCTTCACCACTCCTTCACGCTACCGTGTGAAACCACTTGATACCGAGGCTGGTTTCTCTGAAGTGATTAGTTTTCGAAGCAGGTTCGCGGAGATGGGTGACAATGGCGAGAGGCTGCGTGTCCGCGGGTTGTTAGAGAAGGTGGCTAAGCCGGGGAAAATATATCACAGGCTTAACGTTGGAATAGACGCGGGAGACTACATGATGGTGATGGGCTGACGATGCTGCGAGACTCCAAACATCTCTACCTCGACCACGACTTTGTCGAGACAGGTGATGGATGGATATTCGGCGTGGTCTCCAACACTCATCCACCCGGCCGCATCCTCGCCTACCTCAAATATATCCCGGGAAACGGTGTCTGGACACGCGACGGCATAGCCTACAAACGCGTCCTCACAACATATTCCATGCGAGAGGTTGCGCAGATGGTTGAGAACGTGCGGCGCAGCAGGCCCGAGTACATATACATGGACCCCGCGAATGGTGAGGAGTTTGTGTACGTCCCTGTTGAGCGGGTTATGAAGCATTACAGGTGTGAGGAGGGGCTTGCGCGGATTCTGGAGAGGCCTCTGAACAGGGTTGAGGCTGTTTGCGCGGAGCTTGTTAACCAGCTTTCCAGCCGCTCAGGCGTCTCCATAGGCTTTTTCGGCGTCTCAGGCTCTCTTTTGCTCAGGCTCTACAACCCCGCGGCGGACATAGACCTCGTCGTCTACGGCGGCGAAAACTTTCGCAAAGTAATCGAAGCCTCATACAGGCTCCAGACAGAGACGACTCTCGCCGAAAACCACGCCATCCTCGTCAAAAACTACATGACGAAATACCCCATAACACAGGAGGATGCCGAGGAGCTTGCCAAAAGATGCCGCACACGAGGCATCTACAACGGCACCCCCTACTCGCTCCACGCCGTCAAAACCCTCCGAGAAAACAAGAGAAACTATGGAGAAGTCGTCAGCAGATACATCGGTGTGGAGAAAACCATCCTCAGGATTACGGATGCGTCGGAGAGCATGTTCACCCCCGCTGTCTACGGCGTCGAAGACATCGGCGGAAAAAACGTTGAGCAGCTCATCTGCTACGACACAACCTTCGCAGCCCTGTTCACCGAAGGCGATGTTGTCGAAGCCCTTGGAAAGCTCGAGAAAACAAACGACATCATAGAGAACCGTGTTTACCGAAGCCTCGTCATAGGCACCACGAGAACAGCCGACATAGAATATGTCAAGCCTTTAAGAAGTGTTTAACCCTGTCAGAAATCTCTTTGACAACCCACGGGGGTGTCCAGAGAGACATCGTCCTCACATAGCTTGTTTTCAAACATCTTGCTATGACTCCGGTGTCGCCTACGTTGGCGTAGCCTTTGACCACATGCTCCGCTAATGAGGCTGCTTCATCGGCTTCGAGATAGTGGCCCGGGTAGAAGATGAGCTCCATCAAGTCCCATGCGGGGTCGCCGTCGAAAGACGCCTGCTCAACATCCGTTATGAAAATCTTCCCATCGCTTGTTTTGATGAATGACTCGGGCTTGCAGTCTCCCAGCCGGCCTCCGACACGGTGCACAGAAGCGAGCACATGGCCCACCTCTTCAGCGAAAACATCTCTCTCAGGGTTTTTCTCAAGCCACGCGTCGAGAAGCGTCTCGCCCTCGACATAGGTGGTGTAGAGAATCTTGTCCCTCCAGTTGACGTGAATGATTTCAGGTGTGTAGAAGCCGTGGCCACGGAGAAAATCGAGAAAATATATCTCCTTGGCGAGACGGGTTGACGGGTTTATCGAGAAATCCTTTATCCAAGCCGTCCATATGCGGGCGGCAACCCATTTCACATCCGTCCAGCTCATGTAGCGTTTCGCGAAAAGCTTCTCGGAGCCGACCTCGATGACATAGGTTGAGTTGAACAGGCCTCCGACCCGTTTTACATGGCCCTCTTCCCCAAAGTATTCGCGGACAAACTCCATGATGTCGAGTTGTTTTGAGAGGGGTTGGAGGCCGCGGGATGTGCGGAGATGGATGTGCTGCTCAGGGTCGGGTAAAGTCGGTGACTGTGAGGAGAGGTTTGAAGCAGCTTCGAAGACGAGGAGGGAGAAAAGCTTCGAGAGCTTGATGAGGTTGATGCGTCGGAGCGGCTCCAAGCCGCTGAGAACCGAGAGTTTCTCAAACTTTTTCACAGCCTCGAGGGTGGGTGAGTAGCCGCCGTCAACCCTGTTCAAAAGACCCTCCGAAACCAGCTCAGACGCAGCATCCTCAAACCCTCTCTCATCCAACAGGATGTTGGAGAAATCACTTCTCAGCAGCGGAAACGTCTCCACAATCCTCCTCACCTTCTCGAGAAGAAAATACCTCGGCTCGACGACAAGATTGACGGCCGCATACTTGTGGGCGGCTACAAGGTCTTTCAACAGCTGGCGAACCGTTTCACGTCTGTAGGTTTTCTCAAGGATTTGCATAAGCTCCTCGCCTTTAACCACTGTGTGTGGTAGGAGAAGCCTGTGGGCGAAAACCTCCGCATACGACGAGTTGTAAACATCGTCAACAAAATCAGACTTGTCAACGAGATAGACATGTAGACCGGGTTCACGCAACACTTTCACACCCTGCCGCAGCCTCGACACCAACACCACATACTCAGGCCTCCTAACCGGAAAGTAAACAACCGCCTCAACACCCGCTTCAACACCCTTCTCCGCAAGCAACCGCTCCACAGAAGACAACATCCCAACAACAACCATACACAACAAAATAATAGGGCTTCTGCCGCCGTCTAAACAGCAGACATTCTGGCGAGTGATAAATTAATTTACTGCTTTAATGAGGATTATACGGTTTGAAACTGGATTTTGCTGTTCATCGCAGGTTTGTGAGGTTGGCTCAGAGGCTGGGCGCTTCGGATGTTGTCTTCACCTCGCATCAAACGCTGTGGCAGATGATTCGCTTCTCCAACAACAAGATAACTGTCTCCAAAAACGGCTCCACCGTCTCTGTCGATGTGTATGTTAGTGTGAAGGGGAGACGGGCTGTGCAGTCGACGACCGATGTCTCACCCAAGTCTATTGAGGAGCTTGTGAGGAAAACCGTGGCCGCTGCCAAGTCTTCTCCCGAGACGGATGTCTACGCATCTCTGCCAAAAGGACCCTTCAAATATGACAAGAAGCTTCTCAAGCCCGTTTCCGCCGAGGTTTCTCCCGAGCAGCTTGTTGAGTATGTGGGGGAGGCTGTGAACGGCGGCTTAGACAATGGCGGGAAACGGGTGGCTGGAAGCCTTGTCTACACCCGTGGAAAAATGCTGTTGACGACGACGGGGGGTGTGGAGGCGTCGGCCTCGAGCATGGGTATTGAGATATCGGTCAGGGCCTTTGCGGCTGATGATGCCACGGGCCACTTCGTATCTGTTGCGGCTGACCCTAAACAGTTCACACCATATCAAGCGGGTGCGAGGGCTGGTGAGATTGCGAAGATGGCTCTCAACCCTGTTGACGGAGAAGCAGGCGTCTACGAAGGGCTTCTCGGCCCCATGACGTTTGCACACATTCTCGAGCAGGTTGGCTCATGGGCCTCGGCATTCTACGTCGACGGTGAGATGTCTTTCTTGACGGGTTTATTGGGCCAGAAAGCGGGCTCGGATGTTTTCAGCCTCTACGACGACCCCACACTCGCCGGCACATACGGCGCGACACCCTTCGACGACGAGGGCCTTCCCACGAGGCGGAACATCTTATTCGAGAACGGTGTTCTCAAAACATATCTCCACAACAGCACCACCGCCAAGAAGTTCAACACAAGCTCCACAGCCAACGCGGGCCTCATAGTCCCCCATCCCTACAACCTCGTCTGCAGCACAGGAGGCAAATCACTCGACAAGCTCATCTCATCCATCGACAACGGCATCTGGGTAACCAACGACTGGTACCTCCGCTACCAAAACTATCGGACAGGCGAGTTCTCAACCATTCCACGCGACGGCCTCTTCCTGATAAGGAAAGGCTCGGTTGAGAAGCCTTTGAAGGGCCTTAGGCTGAGCGACAACATGCTCAACATTCTGAAGGGGATAAGACAGGTGGGGAATGAGGGCTACTGGATAAAGTGGTGGGAGGTCGAGATACCCACCTACGCACCCCACGCCGTCGTCGAGAAACTAAACTTCACACGTTCAGCCCTCTAACAAGTTCACGAATTCTCTCAACAAGCATAACCGCCTTCTCGAAACCCGCCTCAACATATCTCGCAACCGCTGCTTCATCAACTATGCTGGAGTCAAGCCCTCTCGCAGACAAGGTTTCACGCAACCAGTCGAGTCCCTTCTCCGCCGCTTGTGCCGCGAGGCTGTAGCCGTCTTCGACCCCGTGTTTGCGGAGAATTAGCTGTAGAATCTCGGCCGAGGCTTCGGGTGTTTTCTCGACTTCTTCACGCATCTTGTCTGCTTTGACATGTGTTTGACCGAGGGCTTGGATGAGGTTTTTGACGCCGAGAAGTGTTAGGGCGAAGGCTGTGCCGTAGAAGCGTTTGATGACGGAGTCGCTGAGGTCTCTGTGAAGCCGTGATGAGAGGAGGCGTGTCGCCATGTAGCTGAGCATTTCTGCGGCGAGGTCGAAACAGCCCTCCGCGTTCTCGTAAAGCAGCGGGTTATGTTTCTGCGGCATAGTTGATGAATGACGTTGTTCAAATGGTTTGCTGAACTCCACAAGCCCAAGGGCCCCGAGCAGCCAGAAATCTCTGCATAAGTTGGCCAAAACCGAGGCTATGACGGCGACTGTCTGCAGTATCTCAGAGAACCTCTCATGCGGAACCACCTGCGTCGCGGCCGATGTGCATTCGAGGCCCATTTGCTCGACAAATTTCTCGGCGAAGCTAATCCAATCCACCTGTGGATAAGCTGTTTTATGGGCTGAGAGGTCGCCTACCGCTCCTCCCAGCTTGGCCTGTGGTTTGAGGTTTTTGAGCTTGGTTGTTAGTTTGGCGAGCCTGTATCCGTAGTTGGCGAGGAAGCTTCCAAATGTTGTGGGCACTGCGGGTTGTCCATGTGTCCGTGCGAGATATGGCGTGGCTGCGTGTGTTTCGGCGAGTGCGGTGATTTCTTTAACAAGGTTTGTGAGAGCGGGGGTGAGGATGGTTTGGATGAAGTCGTGGAGGGCCATGCCATAAGCGATGTTGTTTATGTCCTCGCTTGTGAGGCCGAAGTGGATGAAGGGCTTTAAAGCCGCATAGCCTCTTTCCTCCAGCTTCTTCTCGAGAAACATGGTTACCGCGACGACGTCATGCCCCACCCGCCGCTCGATGTTCTTCACCTCAACAGCCTCCTTAACAGAGAGCTCCGACACCTCTTTCTCGAGGCCCTCTACCGCATGGGCCTCAGAGACCTTGCCAATCGCTATGAGAAACGCTCTAAGATAACATGCTTCGACAACCAGCCTGTAGCGGATGAGCGCGTATTCGCTGAAGAACCTGCTGCATTCCTCGAGCTTTTCTCTGTAGCGTCCGTCTAATGGAGTGATTGCTCCGAGCCTTATCTCCTCGTTACCGTGAGTGAAGCCTCCTCACCCACCGACGCGATGGAGATGTTTACGCGGAGCTGTTTCTCCAGCCACTCTAGATATTCGCGGAGGTTTGGCGGAAGCTCATCCCAGCCCTTCTCAACTGCTCTGCGGAGACCATCTTCATCCACACTCCAGCCGCGGAACTCCTCGTAAACAGGCTGAACCTCGTCGAGGCGATGCAGAAAATCACCGAAACAATTTGTCTCCACACCATCCACCACGTATCTGACACAGGCCTTGACCGTCGGAAGACCCGACAACACATCGCTCTTGGTGACCGCCACTGTGTCGACACCGTTAACCATGCATGCGTATCGCAGAGCCGGTATGTCGAGCCAGCCTATGCGACGGGGTCTTCCCGTGGTTGTTCCATATTCTCCGCCTTTTTCGCGGATGGTTTCCGCTGTGGGGCCTGTTATTTCTGTGGGGAAGGGGCCTGCGCCGACGCGTGTGGTGTATGCTTTGGTTACGCCGATGATTTGACCTTTTCTCGATATGGGCAAACCCGTTGAGACGAAGCCGTTTGCGGATATGGTGTTGGACGAGGTTACGTAGGGGTAGGTGCCATGGTCTATGTCAAGCAAAGTGCCCTGCGCCCCCTCGAGCAACACACGGCCTCCCGACTCAACCACCTCATTCAAAAACCCCTGGACATTCCCCGCAAAAGGCCTCAAAAGCTTCTCCAGCTTCTCGAAATCGACACCCGGCTCAACACCGTGCAGCCTCCGCAGAAACTCCACCTTCTCCCCGAGAGACCTCCGAGACAACAAGTCACCAACCCTTATCCCCACACGGAGCATTTTATCGGCGTAGGCGGGGCCTATTCCTCGCCTTGTTGTCCCAACCGCAGAGGAGCCGCGGAGAGACTCGAGTCTGCCGTCCAGTTCACGGTGCATGGGGAGGACGATGTGGGCGCCCATGCTCACAAGCGGTTGATGACGATGGCCACTTGTTTGGAGGAGCTGCAGCTCTTTCTCGAATGCTTCGGGGTCGAGGAGGCATCCCGACGCTATGACGGGCCGGGGCCCTGCGAGACAGCCTGCGGGAAGCATGTTGAATTTGTAGCGTGTCTCGCCGATTTTGACTGTGTGTCCCGCGTTTGCACCGCCCTGAAACCTCGCAACAGCCTCCGCACCCCTCGACAACACATAGCTAATCTTACCCTTCCCCTCGTCACCCCACTGAAGCCCAACAACCACGTCAACACTCATATCGTTTCTACGTCGTGTGGATAGCTCTCCTTCAGCCCCGCCTCGGTCATGCGGATGAAGACAGCGTTTCGCTGCAGCTCCTTGATGTTTGATGCGCCGAGGTAGCTGAGGCCCGAACGAAGCCCTGCTACCAGCTGCTTCACCACATCAGAGGCAGAGCCCTTGTAGGGAACATACGCCTCAACACCCTCGGCTATGAAGCTGTACTCAGAGGCATCCTGCAGAAAATCCTCGTCACCTGTTCTACTCTCTTTGGCGAGCATCGCATAGAAAGAGGCCATGCCTCGGTAAACCTTCATCTTCCGCCCGTTCTTGACAACCACGGCTCCAGGACTCTCATCTGTCCCAGCCAACAATCTCCCAATCATAACCGTGGAGGCGCCCGCTGCAAGCGCCTTGACGAGGTCTGCGCTCGACCTTATCCCACCATCAGCGATAATGGGTGCATCCATCGCCTCAGCAGCCTCCGCACAATCCATAATAGCCGTCAACTGAGGCACACCGACGCCCGCGACAACGCGTGTGGTGCAAACCGAGCCAGGCCCCACGCCCACCTTCACAGCCGAGGCCCCGGCAGCCACAAGGTCCTCCACACCCTCCGCCGTGGCCACGTTGCCGGCCACAAGCTCAAAATCCTCGCCGAAAGAGCGGCGGAGCTTTTTGATGAGGTTGATGACCATGTCCGTGTGTCCATGGGCTACGTCTATCACGAGGCAGTCGGCTCCAGCTGCGAGAAGGGCCTCCGCGCGGTCCATCGCCTCCTCCCTCACACCAATAGCGGCCGCAACCATCAATCTTCCACGCGCATCCCTCGCCGCGTTGGGGTGCATCAGCTTCTTGACTATGTCCGCGCTCGTGATGAGGCCTTTGATGTTCCACTCCGAGTCGACGAGCGGCAGCTTCTCCACCTTATGCCTCATGAAAATCTGTTTCGCTTCCTCGAGGGGGATGTCGGGCGGTGCCGTGACGAGTTTTTCACGTGGAGTCATGTATTCCGAGACCTTTGCTTCGCGGGGTGCGAAGAGTATGTCGCGTCTCGAGAGTATGCCGACCAGTTTCCGCGACGATGTCGCCACAAGCAATCCGCTGACGTTTTTTCTCCGCATCAGGGCCTCTGCCTCGGCTACAGTGGCGTCGGGGTCGATGGTGTATGGCTCTTCGACGGCGATGTTTTCGGCGCGTTTCACGAGCTTCACCTGCTCAACCTGCTGCTCGACGGTGTTGAAACGATGTATGACCCCTATGCCGCCTTCACGGGCCATCGCAACAGCCATCTCAGCCTCCGTCACCGTATCCATCGCAGCCGAGACAATAGGCACCTCCAGCTCAATCCTCCGCGTAAACCGACTCCTCGTAGAAACCTCCCTACGCGACCTTATCGAGGAGCGGCGGGGCAGAAGCAACACGTCGTCAAACGTTAAACCAACCCTCTCCAAAACTTTTGCCAATAAATCCCTTGGAAAACACTTAGACAACAGCTATTTAGATGTTAATGTTTTCTACGGCTTTTCTGCATCATTTTCTCGAAGGCTTCCTCGAAGCTCATGCCCTCATGCAGCACTATGTGCTGGTAAACCCCTGTGTGGCCTTTTTCTCTTCTTTTCAGCAGAACCTTCATGCGTGAGTTGAGGATGTCGGGGCTGATGTCGAGGGTTTTGACGGCTTCTTCGAAGCTATGTTTCAAGGGTTTTTCGACGTGGCCCTCGGCTGTGGGGATGATGAGCTGGAGGGCCTTGTTTATGCCGGGTTTTCTCACATCTCGCCGCAGCTCCTCAAGAGTCAGGTATCCCGCCAGCTTGTAGAAGCCTTCTTCATCGCGGTTGAGGGGAACCATGGGCGCCGACACAGTGTCTTTCTCGTTGAGGTAGAGATAGGCTTTGGGAGCGTAGTAGGGCGTTGCTTGGACAAGCTCCCGCTTATGGATAGGCTGGAGAAGCGACAGCGCATACTCAAGCTTATACATGGGAACGGGGAAGGGGATGAAGATGTCGAGGTCGCTTGACGGTGACACGTCGCCGCGTGCAACGCTGCCGTAGACGATAGAGTCGAAACCATGCTGCTTCAGATGAGACATCACCATGAGGGCCCTTTCCCTTAAGCGGCGGAGAAGACTCCACACCTCGTCGCCGTATACGACAACCCTCAACCCATCGCCGTAAAAGGTGTTGCAGCTTTTTATTCTTGCGAAAAATAGGTGAGTAACGTGGCTTACCTCGACTACGACATGCTCAGCGAAGGCTATGACGAGCTCTACGGCGGTGAGCAGCGGGCCAAGCATCATCACGCGGTTGACAGGGTTAGAGAGGCTGTTTCAAGGGTTTGCGACGCGGGATGTGGCACGGCCCTGCTTCTCGAAACCATCCGCGCACGGCTGGGGCCCGTTGAGTATGTTGGGTTTGACACGGCGGCCAACATGCTCGCAAAAGCACTCTTGAGAGCCGACGCCTTCACACATCTGGTTCAAGCCGATGCGAACCACATGCCTTTCCGCGGCAAAGTCTTCAGCCACCTCTTCTGCCTAACCGTCATCCACCACCTCAAACCCCAACAATTCATCCAAGAAGCACAGCGCACCACAACAACAAAAATAATCATCAGCCAACACAAACGCTTAACCCCACGTCTAACAGACTACCCCGTTGAAGAAAACGAAACAGTCGACGAAATCATCACCATAAGCATCCATCTGTAGAAAATTGAAAAGCTTAAGCCCGCTACGCTGTTTTTCAGTATATCAGCAAGAATTCGCTGAAACTTCAGCTTAACGGCTAAAAGCTTCATCTATCACCTTTACCGTTTTCAATATAGCCTTTTTTGGAAAATGTTTAAACATAAACACAGTTCTGTGATGGATGATTGCAGCCGTCACCACATCTCTATTTCTTCGGGAAGATTCAGGAGGCGTTGGCGAGGATAGCTTATCCCGTTGAGGATAGGCTGAGAGTTGTGGAACGTGTCTGCGGTGTTGACGCGGCTTATCGCCGTGGACGTGTCGCGGCTGCGGCTGTTGTCTATGATGTTGGTGAGAAACGTGTGGTTGAGGATGTTGTGGAGGTTGTCTCGGGTAGAACAACTCCCTATATTCCCGGGTTTCTGGTGCTGCGTGAAGGCCCCGCCATGTTGCAGGCCCTGCTGCGGTTAACAGTGGGTTATGATTTGTTGGTTGTGGATGGACATGGACGTGCTCATCCACGTCGCTGTGGCCTCGCCACGTTGCTCGGGTTCGCTGCAGACAAGCCATCCATCGGAGTAGCGAAATCCATCCTGACAGGCACACGGCAGCCATCAAACAGCCACGACAAAATAGTTGAGGGTGATGAGGTAATCGGCCTCGCGAAAGGAAAAATAGTCTACAGTCAAGGATACGGTGTATCCTTCAACGACCTCTTGAAGGTTTTCAACTTGTTCGGCGGAGCTTATCCCGAGCCGCTGCGGGTTGCCGACAGGCTTTCACGAGAGGCCGTCAAGAAACTGTGAAAGGGCCTCGTCTTTTCCAAGGATTTCCGCCACTTCGTCGAAGGGGATGGTGGGCTTTATGCGACGTGTTCTACCGTGTCTACCGTAGCTGATGAGGTCGCATGCAACTATTCCGAGCATGTCAAGCTCTGAGACAAGTGTGCTGACACGTCTATCGGTGAGAGGGTCGAGGCCGAGCGAGACACAGTATTCGCGGTATGTGTTGTAGAGTGTTCCAGATGTTGTTTCAGAGCCTTTGCGCGAAACCGTGTAGACGGCGAGTAGGACGAGACGGCTGTGTAGAGGAAGCGATGATATCACTTCTTTGACACGGCCCTTCTCAATCAAGCTCTGGGCCCTTCTGACATGTTGCTCCTCAACCTTCTCAGCACCCTCTCTCTCCGCAACCTCAGCCGAGACACGGAGCAGGTCAATAGCCCTCCGCGCATCCCCATGCTCAGCAGCGGCCAAAGCAGCGCAGAGCCTGATAACATCTTCACCGACGGCCCCGGGCCTCAGCGCGGCACGGGCCCTTTCACGGAGAATGTCGGCCAGCTCGGTGGCTGTGTATGGCTGGAAAACAACCTCCTCCTCGCTGAGGCTGCTCAAAACACGTGGGTCAAGCTGCTCCTTGAACAACAGGTCGTTGGAGATGCCGACGAGTGAGACCCAGCCCAAGCCTATGTTTGCGCGTGTCAACTCATAGAGAAGATCATCTCCGAAGGCCTTGACCAATGCGTCGACCTCGTCGAGGCAAACCACGAAAGAGCTGTTCAGCCTATTGGCGGCTGTCTGAAAACGGCGGAAAAGCTCTCCCTTGGAGACGCCTGTAAACGGGACAGAGACACCGGCTGCTGCACATAGCTCCGACAAAACCCTATACTCTGTGCCCGCGAGACGGCAGTTGATGTAGACAAACCTGATGTCAAACCCTTTTTCAGAGACAGCGTCGGATAACCTGTTGAAAACATATCGGCAGACGGCTGTTTTGCCTGTGCCTGTTTTTCCGTAGATGAAGAGGTTGGAGGGTTTGACGGGCCTCAGCACGGTGGCCAAAACGTTGCCGACCGCTTTGATGTGTTCTGTCCTGTGGGGAAGAGCGGTGGGCACGTAGTCTGACCTAAGGTATTCATGTTTGAGGATGAGAGGTGGTCTGTCGCTGGTATACCGGGTTATGATGTCTTCGAGAGGGTCTCCACCCCTTTGCTTCTCATGAATGGCTATGCTGTTTAGAAAGGGTTTTTCTTCTTGAGTGCCCATGGCTATGCTCCGTTTGTTTGTGGCTTGTTGGTGATTTAGATGAAATGGTAAAACTTTTTGTATCTTTTACATCAACTTTCTTCAACAAACAATCAAAACAGCCATTTAACATTCGACACTCCCTTCCACAGGAAAAGAAGGGGTCTCCCCCACACATCAGCCTCCACATAACCATCTCTCCTCTTCACAAATGCAAAAAATCTGTGAAAAGAGACCGTGAAAACCTCTTTAAACAAATTCTCCAGCCAACGCTCAGTTTTTCGAAGCTCTTCACATGTGGTGATGCGGTTGAACCCCTTCATTTCCTGTGGAAACCGCAAACCCAATCCATCAAAAACCACCATCTCTTCACAACCCCACATAGATATGTGAAACAGGTGAACAGGAGAATGAACCCCTCGGCTACCGAAAAATGCTATAATCTTTCTCATCATACGACAATCAATTTGCCTTTACAAAGATGTTTGCTCATTTCTTGATTATCTTAAAAGGCCAACAAACTCTCTTAAGCATTTCACATATTCTTCAGGTAATATTGTGGAACATGTGGTGGTTTTATCTATGGATGTTTGGGGTAGTTGTTTGAGGGCTATTGTTTGCGAAATGTTTCACCGAGTTTTCGGCTTTCGTGAAACAGTTTCACAAGGCTTGACAATGTTTCTGAGAGCTGTTTTATTTCCTCGGGTTCCGTTGTCTGCTGCAGCAAAGCCGTCAAGGCGTCGAGCTTGGCTACGATGGCGTTCTCCAGCTGCGTGAGGACAAGGGGAGTAGAAGCCACATAGACCTCCGATTCCTCACGAACCCTGACTACAGGCTTGTCACACCGCAGACACCGCATTTCCCCACCTATCTCGAAAAGCGGGCTACTGCAAACGGGACAAACCTCCGAAAGCATCTTAGCACCAGAGCGGAGAGCGTCAGACATTCGCTTGATATAGTCGGAGGACATCTGCATATGCTGAGGCGAGAGGGCTTAAAAGGGTTTACGGCCTTGCTTAACAATTTTGCTGATGCTCCGTGTTTCCCTGTCAAAATCAAATTTTCCATGTGGCAATAGACCTCCGCTGAAGGATTTGGGGATGTGGAGAAGCTCGTGGATAATCACCTCATCCTGCGCCTCCTTAGGCAGCTTGTCGAAAACCTCCGCGATAAACTCGATGACGTAGCATGGCTTCATACCGTAGCCGGTGAGAAACGCTTTGCTGACAGAATGTATCCTCGCCGCCGTAGCCCTCGAAACCGAGCCATAGCTCCTCACACACCTAACCCTCTCCACATCAACATGATGCAGCCCCGCACGCTCAACCAAACTCCTCACACGCTCCTCCAAGTCAGGAGCCCTTCGATAGCTAATCAACCAACGAAAAAGAAAACAGCCGGCTAATATAAACAACGTCGAAGCTAAGCATGTGAGGGACAGGAGCATAAGCAAAAGAATTCAGGGTTAAATAATGCACTGGACATCGCAAAACGAAGCACCTATGATGAGGAATGGTTTACTGGCACTGCCGCTGGCGCTGCTTCTCGGTCTTCTCGCTCTTGGCTCTGCGTCTGCAGTTGAAGCAGGCGCGGCCTTGAGCGACATCGGGCAAAAGACCTTCGCCGCAGCCATAGCGTTCGCAGCCGCCGTAGCTTCTTCAGGTTTCGGTTTGGCTCGAGCCGGTTCAGCGGGCTTAGCCGCCACTGCTGAGAGACCTGAGGTGAGGACGACGGCCATCATCATCTCCGCTTTCGCAGAAGCTCTCGGCATCTACGGCATCGTCGTCGCCTTCTTCATACTCGGGGCAAGCTGACATAGCTAATTAAATGGGATAGATAGAAGTAGGCCAGCGCAACCCCCATAGAGGTCTGCCACCTCATTTTTTTCGCATAAGCAACGGCAGCGCTAATTAGGAATATCGACATCGTCTGAGAGAGAACGACAAGCGTATCCCGCACAAATATGTTGCTGAGAATCGATGTCTGGAAAACTCTGTCAACCATCGAGAGGCCTGGGACAAGCCCCATCGGCAGCAGGGCCACTGAGAAGGATGAGAGAAGCTTTCCCGCTTCTACAAGAGCTGTTCTCACCCGTGAGTTCTGAATCTGTCTAAGCGCAGACGAGGCTGAGCGGAATCTTCCCGAAAACAGGTAGCTGAAAAATGTGAGAACGAGGAATCCGGAGAGATAGGTGAAGCCGAGAGACAACGCGAAGCTGAAATGGTTCACAGGAACCGCTTGTCTAATGTTTAGCATGAACAGCTCATGTCTTCCAGCGAGCGCCACGAAGACGAGAACAAAGAGAGACAGGGGGCCCAGCACCGAGGCCACTACTCTGCTCTCATAAATCGGTGAGAAAAGCCACATGGGAAAGAACACGGAGGAGACGAGTTCAGCCGTCTTAGACAGTTTCGGAGCCGCTTCCGAGTCGTTTTTCGCGGTGAGGACCCTGTATATCCTTAGCCCATCCTCGGTGAGAATATAGTTTTTCTTATCATCCTGTGTGATGAGTTGACTCATCTGCCGCAGGTTGTAGTAGAGCGAGCCCGTGCTTATCCCGAGCTTCTGCTTCAAAGCCGTCGCACCAATCCGGCCCTCCTCACCGACCGCGAGGATAATCGCCTTCCGCACCTTGTGACGCACCAGCCACAGGAGCTCCTCATCCGACATCTTCGACGGCTGACCCTCGAAATCGCTCATATCGATCAGACCCAGAGCCCCAAACAAACAATTCCCAACGGTATATATAGCTAAAGGGCGCCGGCTATCCGCCCTTTGGACTCCACCTTTGTTGAAACATGTTTCGAGATGTGTATGAGTTGTCGATGGAAATCGAGCCGGCTGTCTATTCAACCAGCTCGGGAGTGTTCTACGACATCATCCAGACAACGATGTTGCCATCGGGTTTTAACGCGTATATTTTCAAGGGCTCTGTCTTGACGCCTCCCATTCCAGGCGAACCCGGAGGCATCCCCGGAACAGCTATGCCTTTCAGCGACGGCTTCTCCTCGAGCAGCTTTTTCAGGGCTTCGGCAGGTGTGTGGCCCTCTATGAAGTATTGCATGGCCGAGGCTGTGTGGCAGCTGTAAAGCTCCCGGGGGACGCCTAGCTTTTTTCTTACATTCTCTAGCTCGACGCCGCTAACAACCACGCTGCGGAAGGGCATCCCACTGTTTCTGAGGTATGCTTCGTATTCTTTGCAGCATGGACACTGCTCGGTCCTGTAGATTGTCAGCTGGACAGCCGCCTCAGATGTGGATGTGTTCACGGTCCAGCTGTTGACAGCCATCGTCACCAAGACTGCAGACACCGCGAAAACCAATAACCCGATGATTTTTCCCCTCATTTTAGACACTCTTCCATGTCAGAGCTAGTATTCCGCCGATTATGCCGAGTATGGCTCCTATGATGAACCCTCCCATTCCAAACAGGCTGACCACTGAGAAGACCAGTATGAGGGTGCCCCATGTCTTTGCCTCCGATGGACGGTTTTGAAGCATCAACGCGCTGGCAACTATGACTATTCCTGAGACGAGTCCGAGGACTGAGAAGGTTGACAGCCACATGGGTATCCACCACCCCATCATGGGGCCCATCATCCTCCATCCTCCGCCCCACACCCATCCCCAAGCCATCCACCCAACAACACCGAACAACCCTCCAACCAGAATCAGGACACCTGCCACCAGCGAGACAACAAACGCAGCCACAGGTTTCGCAGTCTCTGACACGCTACTCCTCCTCCATCTCGGTTTCTTGAATAAACTGGCCATGCCAGCCATGGTACCAGACCTGTCCGGTGAACCCGTTGACGCTCAGCATACCGTGCATGTTTCCGTCGAGTTTGTAGTCCATGGTGTAGTAGCCGTAGAACTTTGTCGGATGCTCTACCTCGACGGCTCCCCGGAAAATGTTTCTCAAATAGTTGAGGGCAATCTCCTCAGCCTGCTCAGGGGTTATGGGCATGTCCGCGGTTGGCTGGATGTAGGGCCCCATCATGCCCTGATGCATTCCGTATTTTGTGTTCCACATCATGTTGGGCCCCGGCTCCGGATAGACTGCACCTGTGTAGGGGTTCACGAGTAGCTCGAAGGCACCTATCCCCGTGTCCGTCTCGACGACGATGGCGTAGAAGTTTCGCTGAAACTCCATCACCTCTTTCAGCTTGAAGCCCTGTCCAAGGCCCGTTACATACCTCTCAAATATCTCGACAGCCTGTTGCATAGATATTCTTTGACCCGATGGAGGAGCTGGCCCACCATAGCCGCCTGTGCATGGACATCCACCCATCATGCCGCCATGCATCCCTACACCATACCAGTAGCTAGGTGGGGACCGTTGGAGAAACATGGCTGGAGGCTGCTGCATCCATGCATAGGCAGCCACTAAGGCGGCCAACATGGCTGAAGCCAGCAAAACAACCGTCAAAACAACGCTTCTCATGTCTACAGTATTTTCTGAGCGTTTTTAAAATCATCTTGAAACGGTCCTGAAACGCTTTGAAACACTTAAAACGTGGAGCCTATTTTTCTCGGGATAGGTTGGTTTCCAACCGTTTTCTGTGGGTTTTCTCGATAGTGGCTGGGGCCCTGCTCCTGTCCGTTGTGTTGGTGAGTGTTTGGCAGCATGATGTCGCGATGGGTGGGATGATGCGGGAGATGATGGGGATGTCTATGTGGGGTATGATGTGGTGGGTTTATCTGCCTCTGTTGGTTGCAGCACTGCTCCTCATAATGTTGCCTATAGTGCTGTATTTGTCGGCAAGAGACGTGCCCGTGTTGGCTGGTCTCACAGCAGAGGAGAGGGCTGTGGTTGATTTGCTGAGGCGCAGCAACGGTGTCGTCGAGCAGAGAGATATATCACGTGTTCTTGGAATTTCACGTATCAAGACGCATCGTTTAGTTGCTTCGCTCCGCCGGAGAGAAGTTGTCGAGGTCACTCGCCGCGGTCGAACAAACCTCGTCAAGCTGAAAGCTTCTCAACGACACTGAGCCAGTCATCTTCTGTCAAGGTTCCGAACCGCTTCTCATAGACTATCTCCCCATTTGGTGTGATGGCGAAGATTGTCTCCTGAGTGATTACGCGGAGGGAGACGAGGAAGTCGAGGTTTGGCTGCGTCACTATCCATTCTTCGCTGGCTCCATGGATTTTGAGGAATTGGTTTATTTTTTCAGAGGTGTCTCGTGGGTCGAAGCTGGAGAGAAGGACAAGGGCTTTGCCGCGGAATTTTCTGTATGCTGCTGAGAGGGTGGATGTGTTTTTGCTGCATGTGGGGCACCATGTTGCGAAGAAGACGAGGAGAACGGGTTTGCCCTGCCTAAGTATTTCCGAGACAGTCACCGTTTTTCCGTCGACTGTTGTGAGCGGGATGTGGAAAGCATGCGAGTAGTCATGACCCTCATGCTCCATGTCCGTGTGCATGTCCCCGCCGAGGAAGGTTTGCAGGGCCCCATCCCATCCAACAACTTCTCCGCCTTCGCGTCTCGTAAACTCCACTGCATCCGAGAAAGATTTGAAAGCGATTACACCGTGTCTCATAGGCGTCTCGACACGCGACCCCAAAACATACCATGCAGCAAATCCGTCAACCTCCTCAGATGTGACAAAGTCGTAGACATGGATTTTTTCCACCTTTCCCAGCACAGGCGTGTTGCTGACAGGCGGGATAATCCCCTCGACTGAGAGATAATGTATCATCATGCATCCAACATCGTCGTAGAACAGTTTCTCACCGTTGACGACAAGCACAGCCGCAAACCTCCTATCCCTTATCTCCATGCCGCAGTAGCTACAACGCCGCCCAACAACGTCATCACCGCTGCCTACAAACCTGTTGCCTAACATGAGGAAGCCGAAGGCCCCTGCAGACAACGCGACTGCACCCAGCAGGAAAACCCTTCGCCTCAACGCAGCACCTCAACCACTCCATTCATCCACGGATGAAGCATGCAAAAATACTGATATGTTTCCAGCAGTGGACGAGGGCCTTGCATCTATTCGAGAGAAAAGAGGTATTGTTATTACTGCAAAAAACGCTAAGGCTGCGGCAGCTATGGCTATTTTCTTCATTATTCTTCTATGATGATTAGGCCTATCATGCCTGCGTCGGCGTGGCTGACGACGTGGCAGTGGAAGAGAAAGACACCTGGCTTGTTGTAGACGAGGATTATGGTGTCTGCCGCCCCTGGGACAAGTGGAACAACTTGCGCGGGCCAGCTTCTTCCGCCTAGCACGTATTGGCTGCGATGGTCCCCCACATGGGCGTGGAAGCTGTGGTAGAGGTCGCCGATGTTGATGATGTGGAACCTAAGTCTTTCGCCTAGCTTTGCTTTGAAGACCGGCATCGACTTGTTGAAAAGCTGCGCTACGCCTTCAAGACCCTTCAGCCCCGGATATACCGTGCTCTTGCCGGCAAAGACTTTCTCAAGCTCCGGCTCACCGCCCGGTACACCCATGCCATTCATGATGTAGAAGGGCCTCTGCCCCGAGCCCACTATGGCGCCTCTCACAGCGGGGGTCTCCGCCATGAAGACGATGAAGTTCCGCGAAGGCGGCTCATCTATCTCGTCGACTATAATAGCGCCGTAGAGCCCCATCAGCATGTGGTCCACGATTCTCAGCCCACCGTCCGCCGAGTGGCAGTGATAATACCAGATGCCTGCCTTGGTCGCGGGCCATTCATACACCCATTCTCCTCCCGGTGGAATCATGGAGCCTTTGCCAACGCCTGTGATTATGTTGATTTGACTGCCGTCGTGCTGGAGGTCGTAGTAGGGCAGGTGTGGATGCAGGCTGTGGGTTAGGTTGAGCCTGTTGATGGCCCTTACCCTAATCAGGTCACCTACCTTGGCGTATAGCGTCGGCCCGGGAATGGTTCCGTTATAGGTCCAAGCATGCCAGACAACTCCCGGCGCAAGCTCAATGTCCGCGGGCTCGATGACTATGGTGTATTCTCTCACATTGGCTTGCTGTGCAGCGCCGAAGATGTTGGGAAAAACAGTCGGAGTCCAGAAGAGGGCTGTGACAAACCCAAGCAAAAACCCTGAAACAATGAGTCCTACAACGATGTAAGTGGTTTTCATTGATTGATTTTTTCGGCTACCGGAATTTTAGTCTACGGCGTTGCGGCGGGGTTTCAGTTAATTAATCACCTAATACATTAGGTGGTTGAGTTGTTTGAGGCGCTTTTACGCGTCCATGTCATCTGTCCCTGGATTTCTGAGTTGGTGAAAGAGAGTTCGGATGTGGAGATTGTGAGCTGCAGGCCTGTTTTCAAAGGCTCTGGAGCCAGCGCCTTTGTGAGGTTTAGGTCACTTGTTGATGCGAAGATATTGTCAACCCGTGTCTCTTCTCATCCCTATGTGGTTAAGGCCCGTTTCCGAGCCATGGGTAAAAACTCTGGAGTCGGCTTGGTTGAGTCTATCCAATGTCCATGCAGCAGTCTTGGGCTTTCCTATATGCATGTGCTTGGGATACGTGTGGAGAAGGGTTCGCTGGTTTTTCGGCTGCTTGTGCAGGATGAGAAAGAGGTTCAGGAGATTGTCGACGGTTTGAGGAGCAGAGGTGTCCGCTTCAGGGTTGAAGACATTCGGAGAATTCATGCAAAACGTTTTCTCACGCCGAGACAGGAGCAGGTGCTTCTCCACTCATACCTCAACGGATACTTCGATAACCCACGGCCCGTAACCCTCAGCAAGCTCGCGAAAGACTTGGAGATAACACCGCCATCCTACATGGAGCTTCTCAGAAAAGCTTTGAAAAAGGTTGTCTCAGCCTCTTTTACTTGATGATGGTTGGAAGAGTTTTTTATCGAGGAGGGTTTTGAACGGCTGGATGCACTCTGTTGTCTGTGAGGGCTTGGTCAAGACTTATGAGACGAGGGGAGGGTTTTTCTCCCAACGTAAACAGGTTGTCAAAGCTGTTGACGGTGTTTCGCTGAGGGTTCGCCGAGGCTCTGTTTTCGGGCTTGTAGGGCCTAACGGCGCCGGCAAAACAACCACCATCAAGATTTTGACAACTCTACTCATTCCTGACGCTGGGCAGGCGTGGGTCAACGGCTTCGACGTGGTCAAGGAGGCTGACAGGGTTCGTGAAGTTATTGGGCTCGTGCTGGCCCCTGACAAGGGTTTCTACCCGCGCTTAACAGGGTTTGAGAACCTTGTCTACTATGGGCGTCTCTATGGGTTTAGCAAAGGTGAAGCGGGGCGGCGTGCGGCGGAGCTTCTCGAAACCGTTGGCCTCGGCGGAGATGGCTACAGGTTTTACGAGGAATACAGCCTCGGGATGAAAGCCAAGCTCAGCATAGCGAAAGCGCTCATCAACGACCCGGAAACCGTTTTCCTCGATGAGCCAACCATCGGACTCGACCCGCTCTCAGCCAAGAAAATCAGGGCACTCATATCAGACCTCGCCCGCCAAGGCAAAACAGTTCTCCTGACAAGCCACAACATGTGGGAAGTTGAGACACTCTCCGAAGAAGTGGCGTTGATAAACAAGGGAAAGGTAGCGGCGTTTGGCACACCGAGAGAGCTGAAGGAGAGACTCAACCTCTCATACATCGTAGAGGTCGAGATAATCGGCAACAGCCCCCTAGACATCAGCTACCCCGTCGAAAACGGCGAAAGAGGAAACAAGGTGATAAAGATGCTATCATACTCACCCAGCGACACACTAGTCGAAATACTTGACGAGCTCAGGTCACGGGACATCCGCATAGGCTACGTCAAAGTGCATGAGCCGAGCCTCGAGGAAGTGTTTGCGCAGGTGGTCACGGGATGAAGACATTCAGCCAATTCACGGCGGTATTCGAGGCCGAGCTCAAATCCTATTTGCGAGAAGTGGGGGCCCTTGTTTTTGTCGCCGTTTTCCCGCTGTTCTTCTCGACGCTGACATATGGCATGGGAACTGTTCTCACCGGTGAGGCGGCGCCGGAGAGGTGGCTCTACCAAGTGATAGGCTTCGGCGTGATGACTGTTTCAATCGTCTTAACCTCTTCGACGGCATGGTATTTTAGGAGAGGTATGTCCAGCGGCAGGCTTGAATACGTGATGGCCGCGCCCGTAAGCCCGGTTGCTATTCTGGCGGCTCATTCTCTCGCAAACGTTCTAACCTCTCTGCTGGCGTTTCTTTTCGCAGGCTTTGTCGGAACATACATCGTCTACGGCCTCTCTAAATTACCGGGTTTTCTTCTCGCGGCTGCTGTGACTTTTTTCGCCCTGCTACCTGTTGTCGGTGTAAACCTTGTGGTGGGTGTGGTGACTATTGTGGCGAAAGAACCTGAGCCTGTGGCTAACACTGTTGCGGCTGTGGTGGCCGCTACCTCGGGCTTCGCATATCCGATAACTCTTCTTCCACCTGTTCTACAGCTCATAGGCATGGTTCTCCCATTCCACCACGTAGTCGAAACAGCACGCGCAGCTGTGATGACCAGCCTTTCACCCACACAGCTCCCAATACTCCTGCTGATGATGCTCTACCTCGTCGCGGGGCTCGCGGTCTACCGCTACGGTGAAAACCACTATGCGAGAAAAGTCGGGGTTAGCTGGTAAAATAGCTGCGGAGCTGGCCCGTGGGCTAACCATCTACAGCCGCCAGAGAACATGGATTCTCGCCGACTTGCTGCAGTGGCCTTTCTGGATAATTTTCTTTTTTCTCGCCATATTGATGTATGCACCCTCTTTTCTGAACGACCCGGCTGTGATGAAAACAATTTCCTACGGCTTCTTCGTCTTCATCTTCGTCTCCTCGTTTATGTGGAACGCGACCTCGCTTCCTCTCGAGGCCCAGATGGGTGTGGTTGAGCAGCTTGTCCTAACCAAGACACCCATCAGCATACATCTGGTCAGCAGAACGATAATTACAGCGGCGGACATAGCCTTGGGTGGATTGGCCCTTCTCCTTCTCTCGTCGCTTTTCTTCGGAGCCGATGTCTCCATCGCAAAACCCCTGCACTTCGCAGCCTACCTCGCCATCGCATTCATCTTCTTCCTCTTCTTCTCATCAATAGTCTCCACCCTCCTCCTCTCCGTAAAATCACCGTGGATAGTGACGAACATCCTGCAGTTTGTCGTGCCTTTCAGCAGCGGAGCAATCCCGGTTCATCTGCTTCCCCCTGAAGCGGCCGCCGTTGTCTCGGCTTCACCTTTCTTCTACATCCTCCACCCCATAGTGGCGTCGGCCACAGGCCTCTTCTACCTACCTGAGACGCAGATGTTAGTGGGCGCCGTGGCCGCGACCATCGTCGCCGCCGTGTTGTCAGTTTTCGCAGAAAAACGTCTAATGAGGAGAGCCTTGAAGACCGGAAGGTTCGCGGTCCTCTAAAAAAGAGGTAAAACCTACCCAATCACAGCCAGAATCTTGTGAATTGGATATAACCTAGGCTTTTATGTCAAACCTACTCTTATTGGTAACAAGCTAGACTGCGACACACGTAGACAAGAATACTCCCAAAGATTTGGAGGAGATAAAGAAAACTCATCGGTCGAAACTTGCACAAAACATATTTCTAACACCGTGGTGACTGTAACTATAGTTGTGAGTTCAAGGCCTATGGTGGTGGATAAGGTGAGGAGGTACACTATACCTCTAGTATTGGCCGCGTTTCTACTATTATCAACAACGTTATCACAATTTTTCCTGTCAACAAATAATGGAGGGGAAAAAGCACGTTTTGAACCGCCTCTCTATGAAGCGTTTATGTCACAAGCAAAGGAGGTGTCGTTAGATGAGTTTATTCAAGTAATGAAGTCACATGGTTATGAGGTTGTGCTACCTGCTCGTCTTCCCAAAAACTTGACCCTGAGCGCAATTTACTATAAGTGTTGCCCATTAGTTGCCATGGTTCTCTACAGTGCTAAAGGTGAGAAAGACTACAGATACTCAGAGCTAGCGATTGAGATATCACCTAATCCATTCCCACTAAGCGAAGAATATCTACAACAGTCGAACAACACAGCCGTCAACGAATACGTGATTAAAGTCGGAAATGGATATGCACGAATAATTCCCAAAGCACCTTTTGGTGACGAAGAAAGAAACCGTATCTTTGGCCCGCAACCCATGGCGATTTACTGGGATGGAGGGCTGGAATACCTCATAGGTGTGCTGCCGCCAATCTCACTAGAGGACTTAGAATATGTTGTCAGAGGGTTAGAAAAAGCCTCATAGCATCATGAGAAGACAGGGCCGCATCTTAATCGGTGGGAAAGAACAAATTAGATAAGAAGAACTTTGAAGATAGTTAAGCTCGTTGTTCTCTAGAGTAGTGGTAGAATCTGCTCCAGCATGTCTTCAGCGGGCATCTCTGGTGTGAGGATTTTTCGGAGCACGAGGTTTCTGTCTCCGATGTATATGAGGGCGGAATGGGCTATGAAAGCGGCTTGCTCTTCTTTTTCGAGAGGCCTGATGTGATATTTTTGCCACACCTCGGCCAACTCATCCCAGTCACCGGTCAAAGCAACTATCCTGCTGCTGTATTTCTCGACGAGGCGTGCGAGGGTTTCGGGCGAGTCGCGGAAAGGGTCGGTGGTGATGAAGATCAAGGCTACGTCTGATGCTTTTGGGCCGAGAAGCTGCTCAAGCTCCGCATATTTTCTCAAAACCTGTGGACAGACATCGGGACAGTTGGCGTATCCGAAGAAAATCAACACAACCTTCCCTTGGAAAGATTCGAGAGCTACTCTTTCCCCGTATATGTTTGTTAATGTGAAGCGTGGTAGGGCCCTGCCGCTCATCAAGACATCTGGCTGCATATTAGGCGTCTCCCGCTGAGAGATAAAGAAGGAGAGAAGAAAGGCTGTCGCGATGACTAACAAATAGAGGGGAATTAGCTTGGCGGTTTTCATGTTTTCTTGGATGTTTTTTCGCCGACGTAGACCAGTAGGCTAAGTGCGCCGAGGCCTCCGAAGAAGACGATGAACGCGGTGAGGTCGAAGGTGAAGCCGATTCCCTGGCCCGCCGAGGAAGGCAGCCCGGCGGCCGCGTAGGCGACCAACGTGCCTTTCATGTATGGATGAATTCCGCAGATGTAGTTGTATTCGCCTTCTTTCTCGATTTTGAAGCTGAACTGCTCCGCGTTTTTCAGAAGCTGTGAGGCGAAGGAGACAGGGCCCTTGACGGCGGCTACGTTGTGCTGCCCAGTTATCTCACCGGAGCCGATGCTGAGAACATCCTCGTTAACCCAAGTTATCGTTGAGCCTACGGGGACACGGGCTATCTTGGGGTAGAAGCTGTTACCCACAATCTGTATCATCACTTTTTCACCGGGCAGGAAGGTCTTGGACTCGTCTGGGGATGTTGGCTCAAAGGGTGCGACAACCCTCTTCGGATTCGCTGGAGGCTGTGCAACGGGGCCGTTGGGGAGGATGACGGGCGCAGGCGTCGCGTTTGCTGATGCCGCGACTATGCCCACAGCTCCCTTGATGGCCTGTGTGCCGAAGGCATGTGACACGATGAGGAAATTACCCTCAGCGGGGACACGCCATTCAATCACGTAGGACTCTGTCGGAGCTGCGTTGACTGTCTGCAGCCCAACCTCGACGTTGTCAGGGTTACCTCCCTTGTAAACATACTCCCAAATGCCTCCGACAGCGTGGAAGCTGGAGACGAGGCTGGGCCCCACGTTGAGGAAGTAGAAGCGGATGTAGTCGCCGGGCCTCGCCTGTATAGGCTCGGTTACGTAGCGGAAAACACGGCCGTTGAACATCACGTAGACGGGTTTTCCGTCGTAGAAGTCGCGTCCATTCATGTAGACCTCGTGCTGTATAAGGTAGACTTTGATGTCGGGCTCGCGGCCCAGCTGCTTCTCCAGCAGATAGCTACCCTTCTTCGGCTCAACAACAACCATGCCATACATGCCGGCGAGCGTGTGCGTCAATATTCCATGCCCTCCGGGTGCGCAGTGATACATGTAGACACCTGGGAAATCGGCTTTGAAGATCAGCTTACCTTCTCCGCCCGGCGCTATGTTGCCGACAAACTTCGAGGTCTGTGTGTTGGCCGCGTGGAACGATAAGCCATGAGTATACTGGCCAACGTTCTTGACAACAATCTCGACAACATCTCCCTCATCAACAACTATCAAGGGCCCCGGCGAGGTGCCGTTGAAAACAAACGCCCGAAACACCACTCCATCATCTATAACCACATCAGCCTCTGACGCGATGAGAGTAAACGACTTGTTGGGCACAGCGTTCGGCGGAGGATTGCCTGGAACACCGGGAGCGTAGACGATAGCCGAAGCAGGAGCCGCCAACGCGAACAAAGTGGCGATAACTGCTAAAAGCAACATCCTGTTCATGTCTTATAATAGGTGGCTACGTGTAAAAAGTTCATTATGCAACACCGTTGCATAACAATCAAACTTAATTTATAGATTAGTGTTAGACTGTCTGTGAAAGCTTCGCCTCATCAGCTGACGGTCGTTGTCCGAAACAGCACCTGTAGAGTGGTGCAGACCCTTTTTCAGAGGGGTGTTGAAGGCTCTTTCAGGAGCATCAGGGTCGGGGACAGGCTGTCAAGTCATCTTATACAGCTCTCCAAACCCGTTTCCCAGGAGCTTCTCCACATACCCGACTCAATAGTCTATACGATGGGCCGCAGGTTCGTCTGGGTCGATTCCCCCAGTTGCATAGCGTGCCAAACCCTCTCAAACAACTCAGCCATCCCCCTAAACATCATGTTCATCAGAGGCGTCGGCGTAGTCTTCACATTCCTTACACCGGGCCGCCTCGTCTCCCGGAAAATCCTCGACCAGATGCGTGAGAGAGGACTTGATGTCGAGGTTTTGAACAGGAAAGTCTTCAACCTCCGAGCGGTCTTGACGCCGAAGCAGCAGCAGGTTCTCTACACCGCCTTCATGATGGGGTATTTTTCACCATCCCGTGAAACAAGCCTCGGAGAAATAGCCACAAGGCTCGGCGTCTCCAAGTCAACTGTCTCACGTCATCTGAGAACCGCTATGAGAAAGCTTGCGGTAACGACTCCTCAGGCGGCTGTTTAAGTTTTAAATGCTACTAAGTATATGATAATAACGCAATAAGTGGTAGCCCATGGTCAAGCACATACTGGTAACGTTGTCTGACGAGCAGTACAAATGCGTAAGCTTCCTGCGGAATAAGATGGGGAGCAGCGACGCCGAGGTTCTCCGCAACATTTTCCTCTCATGGCTGGCTGAGAAGGCGATGATCGGGTGTTGGGAGACGGATAGGGCTGTGGAGGAGTTTCAGAAGAAGTGGATGGAGAAGAAGGAGAAGACGACGGTTTAGGCGGCAAAATATGACGGTGGTCGGCGCGGAGCTTCTCCGAACAGAGTCAGAGGGTCTGTGGCAGCTGGTGGGCAAAACCCCTCTCCTCAGGCTCAGGTCTTTCGAGAAACCCGGCGTCAAGCTATACGCCAAATGTGAGATGTTCAACCCCGGGGGCTCGGTGAAGGATAGGCCCGCGCTCAGCATCCTCTTAGACGGCATAAGGTCCGGACATCTCTCACCGGGTAAAAGCATCCTCGACGCGACATCGGGCAACATGGGAGTGTCCTACAGCATGCTCGCCGCCTCGCTCGGCTACCGTGCCGTCATGGTCTCACCCGCAAACATCTCACCCATCAAACTCCGCAAAATGAAGGCCTTCGGCGCACAGGTCATCTTGACCGACGCGTTGGAAGGCATCGACGGAGCCATCCAAAAAGTCAGGGAAATGTATGAACAGGAGCCCGAGAAATATTTCTACGCAGACCAGTACAGCAACCCCGCCAACCCCCGTGCACACTATGAATCAACGGGGCCCGAGGTCTGGATGCAGACAGGAGGAAAAATCACTCACTTTGTTGCAGGCGTCGGCACCTCGGGAACTCTACAAGGCACTGCGAGGTTCCTCAAAGAGAAAAACCCGCGGATAAAAGTGGTTGAGGTGCAGCCGGAGGACGAGTTCCACGGAATAGAGGGCCTCAAACACATGGCTTCAGCCCTGAGACCCAGCCTATACCGCGAAGACATAGCCGACAACAGATACTTCATCCGCACCGAGGACGCGGCGGAAACCAGCCGAAGACTCGCCAGGTCCGAGGGCCTTCTCTCAGGATACTCCGGCGGAGCAGCTTTAAGGGCTGCTGTTGAGCTGATTGAGGAGCTGGATGAAGGAGTCGTGGTGGTGGTTCTGCCCGACGGCTACGGTGACTCGGAGAGATGAAGCTGGTGGTTAAGCGGCGGGTCTTCGAGGAGATAGCCAAGAGATGCATAGAAGGCTATCCCTATGAAACCGCGGGCCTCATGTTCGGCGACCTCGGCAGCCGGCTTGTCCTCGACATCTACCCCGTCCAAAACATCCACGAACACGACAGAAGAGTAAGATACCGGATAGACCCCATGGAATACTACCGCGCAGAGAAGACAGCCGAGGAAAAAGGGATGACTATCGTGGGCGTCTACCACTCCCATCCCAACGTAGCCGCCCGCCCCTCAGCCTACGACCTCGAATACGCACTCCCCCCATGGTCATACCTCATACTCTCCGTAAACCATGAAAAAGTCCTCGAATACGCCAGCTGGAGAGCCGTCCAAAACAACGGCGAGAAAAAATTCCTCCAAGAAGAAGTCGTCATCGAGTAAAGATGAGACGATATGTATATTAATGGAACAGCAGTAAAAAGATGAGATAGACACATGGCTGTTAAGGTGTATCTTCCGACGCCGCTTCGCCAGTATGCTGATGGCCGGGATATGGTTGAGCTGGACGGCTCGACTGTTGGAGAGGTTCTAAACAAGCTTGTAAGCCGCTACACCGCGCTTCAGAAGCATTTGTTCAACGAAAACGGGGCGATAAGAAGCTTTGTGAACGTTTTCGTCAACAACGAGGACATACGGTTTCTCGAAGGCGTCAACACCAAGTTAAAGGACGGAGACGTCGTCTACATCATCCCCTCTATAGCGGGCGGGTTGAGCATCGCGGCCCCGGCCGCCATCTCGAAAAAGCTGGGCAGAACGGTTAAGCAGCACGGCAGAATAACCGTCCCCGCGAAGCTTCTCAAAAAGGCGAAGAAAAACGAGGTAACCGTCATCATAGACGACGTCAAATACCTCTTCGAACCCGATAGATACAACCGCATCTATTTGCCGCCCGCTCTCCGGGAAAAAATAGCACACCTATCCTCTTTCGAGTTCACCCTGTCCGACGGCGAGCTCATCCTCAGGTTCAGAAGGTTTTAAGAGCAGGCGCAATCAACAGCTTCTATGGTCAAGTTTGTTGTTACGGTTGAGACGGAGGATGATGTAGAGGTTTCTCTCGAGGCTTCTTCTAAGGAGGAGGCTTTGGCCAACCTCGACGAGCTTCTTGCACTGACACGGGCTGTTGCGGAGAGGCTGAAAACCAAGCCGCAGCCCAAGGCTCCGAAAAGAAGGGGAAAATCTGAGGCGGTTAAAGCGCTCGAGATAATCGAGCAGAAACTCATTCCATCATCCTTCTTCAGCACCGCGAGAACAACAGCGGAGGTTAGACAAAAAATCATCGAGCAATTCGGCCTACCGTTTCAGAGCCGCAAAGTTAGCCAAGCGCTGGGCATACTGTATGACAAAGGTGTTTTAACGCGTGTCGGGCAAAAAGGCAACTATAGATGGATTCTTCCCAAACAGCCGTGAAATAGATGAAGCCATAAATAAAGACCAAGGAGTAAACAAGCCGGATGAATGTCGCGGAAACCGTTAGGATTTATTTTTCGCTGACGAAGCCTAATGTCTGGTGGCTTCTGGCTTTCACCGGGGCGGCTGGAATCATCGCCGCCTCCAACGGGTTACCCGACCCCTATCTCTTCACTGTCGCGATTCTTTCAATAACGTTTGGTGTCGCTGGGACGGAGGCTGCTTCAAACTATCTCGAGATGTCGCTGGACTCTGTGATGAAACGGACTTCGAAGCGTGTTCTTCCGAGGGGGTTGATTAACCCGCCTTGGAAAGCGCTTGTGTTTGGCCTCGTTTTGATGACAGTTTCCCTTATTCTCGCTTACCTCATCAACCCGGTTATGTTATTCTTCATGGCGACGGGGATGTTTGACTACCTGGTTATTTATGTGATGTGGAGCAAACGACGGACACCTTTGAACATCATTCTCGGAAGCTACGCGGGCGGCGCTCCTCTGATGGCGGGATACACAGCTGTGAGTTATTGGCCGACCGCCGAGGCCTTCATACTCGCGGCCCTGATAGTGCTCTGGATTCCGCCCCACATCTGGAGCCTCGCACTTATCTACAAGGAGGACTACATGAGAGCACATGTACCCATGCTGCCCGTCGTCACCTCGGAGGCAACAGCCATCCGCTGCATCTCATCAACAACCATCATATCAGTCCTCTTCACATTCCTACTCTACATCCTCTATCCCGGGAAATATGGCCTCATCTACCTCATAGCCGCTGCGGTAAGCGGGTTGATGATTGTTCTTCCGGCAACTGCGTTGATGATTAGTCCAAACCGTAAAACAGCCTACCTACTTTTCAAAACCACGAGCCCACAGCTATTCATCATCATGCTCGCCGTCATGCTGGACACCCTTTTCTAACCAGGCTTAATCCACTGGCCCGTGGCTGACCCGCTGGGTTCTCCGTCCACTGCTATTATTTTTCCGCGGAGAATTGTGTAGCGGTGTTTGGCGAGGATTTCTCTGCCGTCGAAGGGTGTGAATCGGTGTTTGCTGTGCAGCTTGTCAGCCTGTATCTTCGAGGGTGTTCTTGGGTCGAAGATGGCGAAGTCGGCGTCCGAGCCTATCAGCAGCCCTCCTTTCCGCGGATACAGTCCAAAGGTCTTCGCCGGGTTTGTTGAGAGAACTTCAGCCACTTTCTCGAGTGGAAAATGTCCACGCAACGCCATGTCAACCATCAGGGGCCCCAGTAGCTCGACTCCAAACATGCCCGCGGGAGCCTCGAAAACATTTCTGCTCTTCTCCTCCAAGGTGTGTGGAGCATGGTCGGAGCCGATGTTGGTTATCACATTTGTCCGCAGACCTTGTAGAAGCTTCTCCCTGTCTTCTGGAAAACGTATGGGCGGGTTTACCTTCATCAGGTTACCGAAGCGTGGGTAGTCGTTGCTGTCAAGCAATAGATACTGTGGACAGGTTTCCACATACACTGATGAAGCCCTGTTCCAGCGAAGATAGTCAACTGCTTCGCCGCTGCTGAGATGCACAATCAGCGCACGGCCCCCTGTCTTGGCTGCGTAGTAGTTGATTTTGATGACAGAGTCGACCTCGCATATCGCAGGTCTTGAGTATAGATGCGATAAGGGGGATACTGGTTCCCGCCGTGTTTTCTGCTCGTAGTGGTGGACGAGGTGGCGATTTTCGCAGTGGAAAGCTATTGTGAAGCCTTTTTCACGGGAGAGTGTGAGCGCCTCGATGATTGTTGGGTCGCTGGGCTGCTCTATGTCTCCCGTGGTGGGTCCGAGAAAAGCCTTGAAACCAACTGCGCCAGCCTCAAGCATCTCCTCCAAGCTGTTTAGGCTCTGGTCGGTCAACACACCGTAGAGCCCATAATCCACCCATGATTTGCCGCGCACAAGCTCCGCCTTCTTTCTCAGCGTCGATGCATCGGCTACGGGTGGAGCTGTGTTGGGCATCTCGAGAACAGTGGTCACGCCACCAGCAGCTGCTGCGGCCGAGCCTGTCGAGAAATCCTCTTTCCACTCATAGCCCGGCTCCCTGAAGTGAACATGCTCGTCAACAAATCCGGGAAACACATACATCCCCGATGCGTCAACCACCTCCACACCCCGTATGTCAAACTTTTCACCAAACGCCGCTATCTTCCCATCAGAGACATAGATGCTGGCCCGCGTTACACCCTGCGGTGAAACTATGTATCCATCCTTGACTACAAGGTCTGACACATGTCTTCACCGGTTGTGAAGCATTTTAAGCTTAAAAGGTGTCATGGTTCTCGTGGCTCGTGAACATTGACGAAGAGGCTTACAGCGTTATTCGGGAGTGGCTTTCGCGTGACAGGTTCATAGTTGTGAAAAAAGACGTCATCAGATACGAGTCTGTAGCAGGTGTCAGGGGGATGCTTCGCTATGTGGAGGACTATGTCGACGGCCGCTGTCTTCATGCACGCATCGTTCGGAGCGTGGTTCCCCATGGGCTGCTCAAGTCAATCAAGTTAAATGATTCACGTGGACACTTGGTTACGGCCCGTGACGTGCCGGGTGAAAATCAGGTCGGCTACACCGTCGCTGACCAGCCTGTTCTCGCCGAGAAGAAGGTGAGGTTCTACGGCGAGCCCGTGGCTCTCGTGGTCTCGGACAACGGCTACTCTGCAGAGGATTTGCTTGAGAAGGTTGAGGTGGATGTTGAGCCTCTGCCGGCTGTTTACGATGTTTTCGAGGCATTGCAGAACAGGGTTTTGATACATGAGGAGAAGGGCTCCAACATAGCGGCGACGGCGCAGGTGAGGAAGGGAGATGTGAAGGTGGGCGAGCGTGAGTCTGATGAAGTTGTCGAGAAGACCTATGTTCTCTCGCCGCAGGACCATGTATACATGGAGACTGAGGCTGCGCTGGCCATTCCCAGCATCGACGGCGTAACCGTCATAAGCCAAGCACAGTATCCACACCTCGCCCAGAAAACCGTCGCAAGAGTCCTCGGCATCCCCTACAGCAAAGTCTCCATCATCCAGCCCGCCATAGGAGGAGCCTTCGGCGGAAAAGACGACATGGGCCCAATAGTCTCAGCCCAAGCAGCTCTCGCATGCTGGAAACTCGGTAAACCAGTCTACCTACAGTACAGCCGTGAAGAAAGTTTCACGAGCCACTGCAAACGCGACCCAGCCGTCATCAAGTGTAGAACAGGGGCCTCCCGAGACGGCTTGCTCAAGTTCCTTGATGCGGAGGTTATTTTCGACAGCGGAGCTTACGCCAACCGAGGCCCCTACACACTCTGGCGAGCATGTGTCCATGTCTCCGGGCCCTACCGGATACCGCATGTAAACGTCGTCGGCAAACTTGTCTACACAAACAAGGTTTACCAGGGGAGCTTTAGAGGGTTCGGCAACCCGCAGGCGGAGTTCGCGGCGGAGAGGCAGATGGATGAGCTGGCCCGCCGCCTCGGCATAGACCCGATAGAGTTCCGGCTCAAAAACCTCCTAAGACCCGGAGACCTCTCAGCCACTTCTCAGCCCATGCCCGAGGACACAGGCATCGCGCCGCTCGTCGAAAAAATGAGAAACCAGCTACACATCTCCAAGAAGAGGAGAGAAAATGGCTACCAGTATGGATATGGCTTCGCAGTCGCCTGGCACGGTATAAGCACAAGCCGCGGCGTACCTGACTGGGGGTCCGCGACCCTGACTGTGCTGAGGGATGGAAGCGTAGTGGTGTCGAGCGGCATAGTGGAGTTTGGTCAGGGAACACATACCGCGATTAAGCAGGTTGTGGCGGAGGTTTTGGGCATACCTTATGAATGGGTTAAGCTCGAGGGCGGAACAAGCTATGCACCCGACACAGGTGCGACGCATGGCTCCCGTGGATTGACTCTCGGCGGCTCGGCCGCTCTTGTCGCAGCGGGCCGTGTAAGAAGAAGGATTGTGAAGATGGCTGCGGAGATGCTGGAGGCCAATCCCGGCGACATCGAGATAGCCGACGGCAAAGTGTTTGTGAAAGGAGCTGAGAACAAGATGCTCGACTGGCGCGACGTTGTAGCCGCATGCTACTCCAAGGGTGTGGACCTCACCTCGAGCGGCTACTTCTTCCTGAAGAAAGACAAGTTTGACGAGTCGCGGGGACAGGGCCACGCCTACACCGTCTACTCATTCTCCGCCGTCTTGGTTGAGGTTAGGGTGGACACGGAGACGGGCAAGGTTGAGGTCACGAACGTTTGGCCCGGAGCAGCGTGCGGCAGAATAATCAATCCCGGCATAGCTCTGGGACAGATACATGGCTCGGTTGTCCAGTCTCTCGGATACTCGTTGACCGAGCGGATGGTGTTCGAGGAGGGGAGGCTTCTTACGGCGAGCTTGATGGATTACCTCATCCCCTCGGCTTCGGAGACACCGCGGATACACGACCCCGTTTACTATGAAGACATCTGCCCACATGGGCCTCTCGGAGCCAAGGGCTTGGCTGAGCTGGCTCTAATACCAATTCCCGCGGCCGTGGCCAACGCCATCAAAGACGCCGTCGGAGTAGATGTCGACGAAATCCCCGTAGTCCCCGAGAAACTAATCAAGCAGCTACGCAAACAGTGAGGCAGCCATGCTGAAGTATGTCGCGAAAGATAGACCACGCCGAGACGCTGTATATCGTGTAACAGGCCGCATAAAATACACTGCAGACATACAGCCCGCCAAACCACTTCACGCAGCGCTTCTCCACTCACCCTACCCACACGCGGTCGTGAAGCAAATAGATGTCTCAAAAGCCTTGAAGACACCGGGTGTCGCAACAGTTCTGACACCGTTCAACGTCCCCCAGCACAGGTTCGGCAGAACATTCTCGCCAGTGCCGTGGAAAGTCATATGTGATAGGAAAATCATAGACAGGGTTCAGCGATTCGCGGGCGACATAGTCGCAGCTGTTGCAGCGGATTCTCCTGAAACAGCCTACGACGCCGTGGAGAAGATTGAGGTGGATTACGAGGTTCTCGACTACGTGGACTCTGCCGAGAAAGCTCTGCAACCAGATGCGCCGCTTGTTCACGACGAGATAGAGGTCGGCGGTGCTGTGAAGAAGCTGGAGAGCAACATCGGGTTCATGGACACCGTGGAGATAGGAAGCAGAGAAGAAGCCTATTCGCGTGTGGTCAAAACCTATGAAGACAGCTTCCGGACACAGATTCTCTACAACGCCGCAATAGAGCCGCGGGCGATGATTGTTTCACCAAGGCCAGATGGGACGCTTGACGTATACTGCACCACGCAATCTATCCACGGAACACGTTACTGGCTTGCCAAAGCTCTTCAACTGCCCATGAACAAGGTCGTGGTCCACGGCATGACACTCGGCGGCGGATTCGGCGCCAAATACAACCTCGCCATACATGAACCCGTCATCGCCTATCTGGCCCAAGTCACAGGCCGCACAGTCAAATTCGTCTCAACACGCCAACAGGATTTCTACACGACGGCGCGGAGAGCCGCATACATGGATGTAAGACTGGGTGTGAGCCGTGAGGGCCGGATTGAGGCTATGGAGATGAGAGCTGTTCTCCAGAGTGGTGCCTACGCGGACCACATGTTGGAAGCGGTTACGTGCACGGGTGGCTGGTTCATCTCCAGCTACGCAGCTGGCTACCGATACTTTGAGGGCAAGGGTGTCTACACCAACCTGCCTGTGTGTGGGGCGATGCGTGGCTTCGGCAACCCGCAGCAAAACTTTGCCCTCGAATCGCTTGTCGACGAGATAGCGGAGGACCTCGGCATGGACCCTCTCGAGTTTCGTCTAAAGAATCTGCCACGGGTTGGCGACATCTACTATGGTCAGGGGCCCACGGTCACCACTGTTATACGGTCGATGGCTCTTGAGCAGGTTGCTCGGAAAACGGCTGCAGCGTTTGGTTGGACAACGGAGCGTAGAGTGGTTGATGGCGTGGTACGCGCCTGCGGAGTCGCTGTCGGCCATCACACATCGGGAACGGGTGGAGAAATGTCTGAGCAGCAAGACAGGCAGGAGGGCGCGGGTGTTGTGCTAAAGCTCAACGAAGACGGAACAGTTTCGCTGAACACCGCCATGGTCGAGATGGGCCCCGGTGAACATGAAACACTCGCTGCGATATGCGCCGAGGCGCTGGGAACAAGGCCTGAAGACGTCTACGTCGAGATAGGCAACACCCAGTACACGCCTTTTGACATGGGCACCCATGCCAGCCGCGGAACATATGTTGGAGGACTCGCCGTTGTCTCCGCAGCCGAGAAGCTGCGGGAACAAATCTTGACGCAGGCCGCTGAGATGCTTGAATGCTCGCCGAAAGACCTACAGATAGAGGATGGATGGGTGAGACATGTGGAGGACGCGGATAAGCGGCTCAGCCTCTCGGATGTGGCTATGCGGTTCAAGACACGGAAAGGGTTTCTGCCGATAGCGGTCAGCGGCCTCAGGCCCAACGCAGCGCCGCCGAGCTGGGCTGTTATCTTCGCGCAGGTGGCTGTCGACCTCGAGACAGGCGCTGTGAAGGTGGAGAAAATCGCCGGCGGATACGATATAGGAACGGTCATCAACCCTTCAGAGGCAGCGGGCCAAGCACATGGAGGAATAGCGACGGGAATAGGCTACGCGTTGCTGGAGGAAGTGGTTGTGCAGGACGGGAAATACATCAACCCAAGCTTCATGGATTACCTGCTCCCCAGCGCCACCGACATCGCCGAGACACTGGTTTTCTTCGCCGACTCCACCGACCCCTACGGCCCATTCGGAGCCAAAAGCATAGGCGAGCTGGCCACAAACCCCGTCGCATCAGCCATCGCCAACGCCGTCTCCCGAGCCATAGGCAAACGGGTGAAAAAGCTCCCCCTAAGCCCTGAAACAGTCCTCAAAACAGTCAAACTTTTTTAGATAACTCTCCGAAGGTTTTTCGTGAATTTTCATGCGTAAAGTGGTGTTGATAAAAGGAGATGGAACGGGTCCTGAGCTTGCGGCTGCGTTGAAGAAGGTTTTGGACGCCGTTTCCCCACCTCTCGAGGTTATTGAGTGTGAAGCTGGCTCGGAGTGGTGGATGAAGCATGGCGGTAACAGTATGATACCTGCTGAAACATGGGAGGCCATCAGGTCAAGTGATGCATGCTTCAAATCACCGACAACCACTCCACCCGACCCCAACGCACCAAGAAGCGTCGCCGTCTCAATCAGGCAGGCCATGGACCTCTACGCAAACATAAGACCCATCAAAACCTTCAAAGGAGCCGAAAGCCCGCTGTCAAGCATTTTCGGGCCCTTCGACTTCGTCTGTGTCAGGGAGGCGACGGAGGGGCTTTACTCAGGGCTTGAGCACAGGCTGAGCGACGACGTCTCCATAGCCATAAGGAAAATAACGCGGCGGGGAAGCGAGCGGATTGCGCGCTGGGCCTTCAAAATAGCGGCGGAGAGAAACTGGAGCAAAGTCATCGTCATAACCAAGCGCAACATCCTCCGCATAACCGATGGTGTGTTCTGGGAAGCGGTTGAAACAGTTGCCAAAGAGTTTCCCGGCATAAGCTACGAAGAATACTACATCGACAACATGTCTCAGCAGCTGATTAAAAACCCCGACAGGTTTAACCAAAACGTCCTTCTAAGCACAAACCTTTTCATGGATGTTTTGTCAGAGGCCGCTGCGGGGCTTGTGGGCAACATCGGCATGGTTTATGCAGCCAACATCGGCGACCGCTACGCCATGTTTGAGCCGGCGCATGGAAGCGCCCCCAAATACAAGGGCATGGATAGAGTGAACCCGACGGCGACAATCCTGGCCGGCGCATGGATGCTGAAATACCTCGGGCTCACGAAATACGGTGAAGCAATCGAGAAAGCAACCGAGCAAGTCATAGCCGAGCACAAGGTCGTGACAGTCGACCTCGGAGGAACCGCTAAGACATCCGAGATGGCCGCGGAAATAGCTAAAAAAGCTGCTCAAATAATTTCCTAAAAATTTTATCCATAACTGTTATAAATCATCATATCCCTAATTTTTATGCAAAATGCCTCTTGAGGCAACCGTCTACATCAGGAAGAAACGTCACGCAAGCGGGAAAACCTATCTCTACATACACATCCCCTCAAAGATAGCGTCCGACAGCATGTTCAAGTTCCGCGAAGGCGATAAGCTGAAAATGGTTGTCGACCCACGGAGAGGACGCATAATCTTGGTCAAGCAGATGAAAAAGTGATGAAGAATAATTAGCATTAAATTGTGGGCCACGTACCTATTTGATGTATGGGCGCCGATTTGGATGTTGATGTCGCGGTTATCGGCTCGGGGCTTGCGGGCTTGCGGGCCGCGATAGAGGCGGCTCGTGTGGGCCGTGAAAAGATTGTTGTCGGTGTTTTCACAAAAACGCAGGTGATGCGTTCACATTCGGTTTCCGCGGAGGGTGGCACGGCTGCTGTTCTCTATCCCGAGGAGGGTGACAGCCTCCAGTCTCACATGTATGACACGGTCAAGGGCTCGGATTTTCTCGCCGACCAGGATGCTGTTGAGCTGTTTGTGAAAAAAGCGCCAGAAGAGATTCTGCAGCTTGAGCGTTGGGGGATGCCGTGGGCGAGACGAGATGATGGAAAGATTGCGCAGCGTTTCTTCGGTGGGCAGAGTTTTCCACGGGCCTGTTATGCGGAGGACAAGGTTGGGTTCTTTGAGATGAGCACTCTCTATGACACCGCTCTCAAATACGATAACATCCATTTCTATCCCGAGTGGGCGGCTGTAAGCCTCTTGGTGGAGAACGGTAAGTTCAAGGGGCTTGTGGCCCTCGAGCTAAAGACTGGAAAAATACACACCGTCTCGGCTAAGGCGGGTGTTCTCGCAACAGGAGGCGCGGGCAGGCTCTACTCTTTCGCAACCTTCGGATACTCCTCAACACCCGACGGCCTCTACATAGCCTACCGAGCGGGCGCACCGCTCAAAGACATGGAGTTTGTCCAGTTCCATCCCACAGGCCTCGTCCCATCAGGCATCCTGATAACAGAGGCAGCGCGCGGAGAAGGAGGCATACTCACCAACGCCAACGGAGAAAGGTTCATGAAGAGATACGCTCCCGAGAAGATGGAGCTCGCACCACGCGACATCGTCTCACGCGCCATGTATAACGAGATTGCCGAGGGCCGTGGAGTAGAAGGCCCCGGCGGCGTTAAATGTCTACATCTTGACCTCACCGTGCTTGGTGCGGAAAAAATCAAGAAAAAGCTGGCGGGCATACGTGAATACTGTATGCGTCTCGCCGGCATAGACCCCATCGACGAACCCATCCCCGTTAGGCCGGTGGCTCACTACTATATGGGAGGTGTGGACACGAACATCGGTGGGGCAACAGCCGTCAAGGGCCTCTGGGCGGCGGGCGAGGTTGCCTGTGTCTCCATCAACGGGGCTAACAGGCTTGGCTCAAACTCCACAACCGAGTGCCTCGTATGGGGCGCTATCACAGGAAAAGCAGCCGCTGAACATGTCCTCGCCAACCACAACCAAACAACAGTCAACAAATCCGACGCAGCAGCCATCGAGAAACACATCTACGACGAGCTACTGGGGAAAGCACCAAAAGAAAACCCCTACGACATCAGACAAGAGCTGCAGACAACGATGGAGCAAACATGCCACATCTACCGCGAGGAAAAAAGCCTCCTACAAGGCATTGACGCGGTCAGAAAAATCAGGCAAAAACTATTCAGAGGAGTGGTTGACAGCAGCCGCTACTACAACACCAACCTCATGAACGTGCTCGAAATAGAGATGATGATTGAGGTCGCCGAGGTTATTCTCATCTCGGCTCTGAACAGGAAAGAGTCGCGTGGAGCACATGCACGCCTCGACTACCCCAAACGAGACGACGTCAACTTCCTCAAACACACCCTCGCATACTACACCGAGGACGGGCCGCGGATAGAGTACATAAGCCCCGTCATCACAGAATATGCGCCCACGGAGAGGAGGTATTGAGGAGATGAGCAGGCTATCCATAGCACTAAAAACATGGCTGATACCCGTCCGCTATGGGCTGGAGCGCTGGAGCTACACTCTTCAACGCGTCTCAGGTGTTGCGATTATACTTTTCTTCGTGATGCACATCGCCGAAACAGGAAATGTTGTAGGAGGCCCAACAGTCTGGACTATTCCGCCCTACGAGTATGCGCGGCAGGTGTGGAACGAGACCAAAGAGTTTCTCGCCAACCCGATATTCGACATAGGCCTTGTCCTCCTCGCCTTTATGATATTCTTCCACACGTTCAACGGAATACGTCTAACTCTCGTGCATTTCGGCGTGTTGCTGGAGAAGCCGAAACGCCCAGAATACCCCTATCACCCCGGCTCGATGTCAAAAGCCCAGCGCGCCCTTTTCTGGCTGAGCATCGTGTTAGCTACCGCGGCAATCATCTACTCTCTTGACGTGTTCTTCAAGGTGCTTCAGATATGAGAGAGAAAACGATTCACCTACTTCATTACATAACGGGGATAGGGATACTGGTGACTGGAGCCATTCATCTAGCCACCGTGTTTCTCCTCAGCCCCTACGAAGCGAGCATGTCCTTCGACGGACATCCCTTCTCCGTCATCTCGGTCTACCGCAACATACTGCTGGCCGCGTCTCTTCAGGCTCTGCTTATCTTCGTCGCTTTCCACGGCTTCAACGGCGTCCGAACAATCCTCTCTGAGCTGTATCAGGGGAAAACATATCTCCGCATCGTGAACATAGCCGTCACGGTCGCCGCCCTGGCCGTGGTGATATACGGCACACGCACCATAGTGATAGCTCATTTGTTGTAGAGGTGGATGCTATGCAGGAGGTTAGGTTTAGGGTTTTCCGCTACGACCCCGACAAAGACGGGCGCAGAAGCTACCAGACATACACCGTGCCAACGTTCAAGGGGATGACAGTTCTACAAGGCCTCCTCCACATCAAGGAAAAGATAGACCCAACACTCTCGATAAGATTCTCATGCAGAATGGCGACATGCGGCTCCTGCGGCATGATGATAAACGGGCTGCCACGACTCGCCTGCTACACCTTGATAGAGGAGCTGAAGACACGCACAATCACCGTCGAGCCTCTACGCAACTTCCCCATAATCAAAGACCTTGTAACAGATTTCGAGGAATTCTTCACCAAACACCGATGGGTCAAACCCTACCTCATAAGACTCGACACATATGAACAGGAGAAGAGCAACGTCTCCTATCGGCAGAGCGATGAAGAGCTTGAACACTACATCCAGTTCGCATACTGTATCAAATGCGGCCTCTGCTACGCCGCCTGCCCCGTGACAGCAACGGACAAGGAATTCCTCGGGCCACAGGCCCTGGCGCAGGCATACCGCTACTACGCCGACTCACGTGACGAAGGCGGAGTGGATAGGCTGAGACCTCTCGCCGAAGGAAGCCGGCTGCTGCGATGCCATTTCGCAGGCTCATGCAGCAAAGTCTGTCCAAAAGGCGTCGACCCCGCTCTCGCAATCCAGCTGCTCCGCCGCGAAGTTCTCCTGAGAACATAACACTTGAACCCGCTGACGCTGCTGATACATCCGTCAAAAGCCAAAACAGTAGAGGGTTCACGGGAAATCAGGAAAGCACTCATAGTTTTCACCTTGGCGGCACTCAGCCAAGCCGCTGTCACCATCTACATTTACCGCTTCAAAACCGTTTACGAGATAGCTCTGGGGCCCTACTCGATTGTTGAGCTGGAGCTTTTTCAGCTAGATTATTTGATGATGGCTAGCCTGACAACGGTCTTCACCGCGCTCGTCATCATCGTGGGTGTGGGCCGAATACTTGGCAGGCTTCTCGGCAGAAACCATGCATCGATGCGTGATTTCCTCACCGTTTTCCTCTACCTCTTCACAGTCTTCGCCATAGTTAACGTGTTCATATTCACGGCAACAATCCCCTCAGCACCCGAGAAATACTACGTCTTCGGCGCACAATTCTCGGACGTGATATTCAGAAACGCGACGTTGACATGGGTTGACGGAGACATAGCGAGAACCATCGAGACAGAGCTGCTCTACGCCAAGAAAGCCAACGTGACACGGGTGCTCAGCGACGGGAAAATGGTTGAAACAGGCGGATACACCGCGGATGAGATACAGAGAATAATTTCAGAGAGCGTCCTCACAGTTTCTCTTCAAAATCCCTCCGCTCCACCATACAGCTTGCCGGAAAAAATTAGTTTGGAGGACTTTGTTTTCCAAGACATAACTCCTCGGACCACGCTTATCACATCAATAGCGGCGGTTAGAGAACAGCCCGGAGCATTCATCCCAATCATCAGTGTGGTGAAAAACTTTGCATGGCGCGTTCTTATGTCCATCTACACAGGCCTCTTCGTCATGTATCTACACAACACATCTCGGAAATCCGCTTTTCTCGTGATGCTGCTAACTTACCTCGCCGTCGCTAACCTTGTTCCAGCGATTTCCTAAGCTTACCCAGCGGCGTAATCTCACCCATCATGACGCGGGTTGATGAGACAGGCTGTCCATCCTCAGCCACCACTAGGGGGGATATCCTGATATCAAGCTGGTTAAGGTTTCGCTCCACCCTCTTCATGTTTATCTCCGATGCACGATACGCTGTCGCGGGGCTTGTGACGATGAGCTCGACAGCGGGGTCGTCAAGCGTTGGGCCATAGGGGTCTTCGAGAACAGTTATCCTAGCTCTCTCAAGCCATCCATATCTGCTGAGAAACTCACGCAGCTGCTTAACCCGTTGCTCATAGGATGGTATCGGATATTTTTTCCCAAGTTTTGCGGCGAAGCCGTCGGATGTGACGCCGACAATCACTTTCTCCGCTTTGGTGAATGCTTCGGCGAGCAGCGCCATGTGCCCCACATGGATGACTGAGAAGGTGCCGCCCAGCGCCGCGAGGCCGTAATCCGTGCCCCGTTTTCCAGCACAGTTCCCCATCATAGCCAAAACCTCTTCACCGGTTTTACGCAATTCCCAGAGAATAACCATCGCTTCCCCCCTTGTAACACCAAGCCGCGTAACCACCTCCTCGACAGAGATATCGGGCTTAGCCAGCAACAGCTTATCCCTTACATATGCCATGTGGCTACGGTAAAGCGGAAGAGCCTTGACAGCCTCGACCAAAGTCATCCAATCAGCCGACAACCCGGGATAACACATCCACCAACAGCTGGCGCAAGGTGGTTTAAGAGTTTCTCCACCGCAACCGCTCGGAGGCTGGGGTGTTGCGAAAAACTTATTACAGCTATAAAGGATGTGAAAAACGGCGGAATGGCAGCTGATACTGACCAGATGGAGAAGGTCTTGACAGAACAGCTGGAATACTGTGAAAAAATGCTTGAGATGGAGGCGCGTCTTGACCTCGTTGTCGCCATGCTCGAGGAAATAATCAACGATCTCTCCACGCCGAAGACATGGCTCACCGAAGAAAAACGCAGCAAACTCCTCGAGAGAGCCAAAATATCCTACTACAGGGCTAAAACCCTTCTCTACCTCGCCGAAACAACCCGCGGCACAAAATTCTAAACAGGCTTAGCAACGGCCCCCACCTCATCCCATAAATCTCTCTAAAAACTGTTCGAACGTTTCTGAACGGTTTTGACGCTTTCTATCTGGGATAAGGTTTTTCGGCATCTTTTCGCAGAGGAGCTGCGATGAAGGCTTCGGTGTTAATGGCGGTTTTGCTGTTGACGGCCGTTCTAGCTACGGCTGCTTTGGCTGCTGCTCAGGAGCTGACAGACATGTCGCTGGGGCAGAGGATTACCGCGGAGCTGAGGTCAATAGTTGTGGAGCATAGGGAGGCGGTGAGGGAAGCGTTGCTCGATTTCAAGTTGAAGCTGGAGCAGATAGAGGAGAACAAGACAGAGCTGATAGCACAGTTTCTCGAAGAACGGCAGAATAGAATGGAGCAGATTAGGACTGAAATAGAGAACCTGCGACAACAATACCTCGCGGGCAACATCACAAAAGAAGAGTATACAGCGGCGTTGAAGGCTCTGCAAACTGAGCTCAAAGCACTAGCAAAGTCATCTGAGAAACTCGGCCAGAGGATGCAGGAGCTCGTGAAAGAGGTTAAGGAGGCTGTGAAGGAAAAGGTCGAGAGGCTGCGGGAAATCAACAGAGAATTTGGCCAGAGGGTTGCGGAGGAGGCCAAGAAGCTGGGCGACATGGCCAGGGAAGAAGCAGGGAACCAAGGGACAGACAACGACAGGGGGAGAGGCCAGGGCAACCCTCATAGAGACAACTCAACAGAAACAAACAACGCCGACAACAGTAACAGAGGACAAAACAACACCGCCGACGAGCGGCCCGGCAACCCGCATCACGGCAACTCAACAGACACCGACAGAGGAAGAAGAGGACAAAACAACAGCAGCGACGATAGGCCAGGTCACCAGCATCAAGACAACGCAGCCAACACGGAAAACAACCGTGATAGAGAAAGGGGACGCGGCAGACAATAACACACCAAACACGAGAAAGCTATATACACAGATGCATAAACACCCCACATGCTCATCACTCTTTTCCTCTCACTCATGCTCGTTGCTTCACAACCCCCTCCATACATCACCCTGTATGTGGTGGAGCTCGGTGCTGATGGTTCAGCGACTTGGCGGATATCTCACGCTTTTCCACTAGGTTCCGTTGAGGAGGCTGAAGCGTTCAAGACGTTGGCTTCAAACATGTCTCTGCAGAGTGGCGAGTATTTGGCGAGGGTTGAGAGGCTTGTCTCCGATGCCGCGGCTGCCACGGGTAGAGAGATGATGGTTGAGGATTTTCATGTTAGCCACGAGGTTGTTGAAACGGTTAGTGGGATGCTTGGCGTTGTTAAAGTGGTGTTCCGGTGGAGCGGGTTCGCAAAAAGGCTGGACAACGGTCTCGAGGCCGGAGACGTCTTCGTCGGTGGAATGGTTCTACTCGACGGCGAAACACTTAGAATATCTTTTCCCACCGGTTACAGGGTTGTCGAGGTCAGGCCCACGGCCGACGGCATGGGCGACGGATTTGTCGAATGGAGAGGGCGCAGAGTCTTCGGCGAAAAAGAGCCGCACATCGTTCTATCCTCGTCCAACATTGTTCCTGCTCCGCCCAGCTTTCTTCAGAGTAGCTGGATAGTGTTTCCGGCTCTGTTTTCTGTAGGTTTGGGCGCAGCTGTTGCTTTGTTTGCCAAGCGTCGTAGACGTGTTTCCGGTGATGAGCTTCTGGTTGAACGTGTTGTAGCTGTTCTCAGGCGTCATGGCGGGGAGATGAAGCAGTCGCAGATAGCGCGGGAGCTTGGGCTACCGCGTTCAACCATCAGCACAGTGATGAAGGTTTTGGAGGAGCAGGGAAGGGTCTCAAGAGTTAAGGTGGGCCGCGACGTTGTTGTGAAGCTGCAGTAACGATGCCTCAGCGGCGGTGGCTATACCAGCCCTCCATCCTCTCCCAGCTCCAGCCATAGCTCGAGGGGACAGCGTATCCGAAGACTATGCAGCCCCTCCACACAGCATACTGAGGCTCCGCCGAAAGCTTCACAACAGGATTCTCGACACCCTTCTGCCTCAGCTCATGTGTGAGACGTGTCTCGCTGTCGACCGCCACTCCACGAAGCCTCTGAGGAGACTGCCACGAAAAGTTCCCGCCCGAGAGAATAACCTGGCTGTAGAGAAGAGGCTGGAGCTCTGTGGGGCATTTTTCGACGGCTTGGATGATTGTGTCAGCTATGCTGAGTGTGCCGTAGAAGACCATGTCACCGACTTTCGTGTCCGCGGGCTTCGGCATACCTCTCCTGTGATAGCTCTCAAAGATTTCGTGGTTGGGGTTGAAGACGTATTCGCCGATAAGGAAACGAGCCCACGAATCTTTTCCGAGGTCGATTTTTATCCGCGTCCCAGGCGGCTGATACACAGTCTTCAACTCGTCTGGATAATTTTTCGCGAAAGCCAGCGCCTTATCCAGCTCCAGTGGCAGAAGACCTATGTTTTCCTTGACCTTTCTCACCAGGGCCTCTTCTTTCACGAGGTCACCATAGCCCGCGTCCTTGAGTATCTCAGCTGTTATGGCGTTGGCCGCGCTTCCCCCTCTGTTGAGAGCTATGACAGCCTCGCGGATGGGTGCCCGCGATATCGGCGAGACCTGTGTGTTGCCGTGCCCGCTCTCGACTACTACGCATGAGGTCTGCTTATGCGCTATCGCGACGGCGAGAGGCTGGGGAATGATTGTCGAGGAATGGATGAGACCTTCTGCGGCCAGCTTATCATAGATGCTGAAGAGCCGTTCATACATGTAGCGGGGAGCTGTTGCGGATAATGCTGCGACGACGTAGAACCCTTTGAACCCGAAGCCTCCTGGCTTGAACTCGGCGAGGCTTTGGCGAGTCAGCTCCTCGACAACACGCCACGCCCTTTCATCATCCCGTCCGATAGTTCCACTCCGCATAGGGTAAACGAGACGCGTCGAAAGCTCCGACCCCGCCCCGAGAAAAAGCGTAACATCCTTGCCCACCACAACCTCTTTCTCCACACCCAATAGCTCCGCAACAATAGACTTCTCCGGAAAATATCCTCTGTTAGCTGTTACGAGAGGCCTATCGCCCTGCGTGATGGGGCCGTACTTGAAGTCACTTGTTCCATAGTCGCATCCAAACACATAACGCCTCCGATAGTCCTCGTCGAACATCTACAAACCACATCTCCCCGCAGTATTATACCTCATTTCTTACCCGACAAAAGCTCAACCCATGGGTTGTCCTCGATAAAGGATGGAAGATTCTCCGGCTTCTTCGGCTTTTTTGCTCTGTTCTCTTCTCTCGCCACGGGGGATGTTGGCTGCGGAATGGTCTGAGTCGGCTGAACAGGCTGTCTCGCCATCTCCTCAACCCTTCTCTCCAAATCCTCAACACGTCGCAACACCTCGGCCAACATGTTCTCAAGCCTCTCCACACGCTCAACATCGATAGATGGTTTCTCCAATACAATGGGTTTCTCCTCATCAACGGTTTTGCCTACAAACCCCGCCTCAACTATCTCTACAACGTCTCGCTCATCATAGACCAGCACACCTATCTTGTTAACTCTGAAAGCGTAGTCGCCGACCCGCGAGACAAACGCCATAGGCAGACACACATAGGCAAGTTTGCCGCCACCCGACTCCATCGCCGCCTGAATAATCGTCGCCAGCATCTCATCCCTGCTAGCCAGCTCATCCACAACCCTGACAATAGATTCAGATTCACCACATAAGAAACGGAGAAAACCATCGGCAATAGATTTCTCCACAACCCTGCACCCCCTCGCAGCAAAATGGCTCTCAACCCATTTCATCAACACACTGCGGGCCGGCATCTCCACGCACAATATCTCCTGGATAGGGATAAGTTTTTCTAAGCGAGAGCCTTCTGCTTGGCTTCTCTATGAACCTCAATCACTTTAGCCAGCAGTCTTGACTTCAGCTCCCGCCACTGTGTTACCGGCGCCTCAAACGTGATGACAACAATGTAGTGGGTTTTGTCGCTCTGCTCCTCGAGATAAATGTCCTTGATCTCGGGAAACTCTGAGAGAGCTTCCCTCAGATTGTTCAAAACAGTTTCAGGGCTGATGTCGATGGGAAACTCGTATCGGAGCTTTCTTTCACGCTCGGTGACCTCTGAGTAGTTGGCTATCGCGGAGTTGGCGAGGATGAGGTTGTTGGGAATCTTGATTACCAATCCATCGTCTGTGACGAGCGTTGTATACATGAGGCTCATGTTGTCCACGACACCTGTATAGGCTGGGATGACGTAGTCTCTTGAGAAGAATTTGTAGCCGGGTAAAAAGGCCCACTGATATGGGATAATGCTCGTGACGACCGCTATCCTGTCGCCTATCTTGAAGGGCCTTGACGTCAGAAGTATGATGCCAGCGATGACGTTTGACAGAGTTGTTTGACCGGCGAAACCTATCACAAGCCCCGTGACTGTTCCGCCCGCGAGAGCTGTCTCAGGAGGTATGCCCAGCGTGGACAGCACGAAGACCGCTATCAAGATGTAGCCTATTATTTGGATGATGAGGCCGCCTCCAACAGCCTGCTGGCCAACAAGTGGCCTAAAGGTTTTGACAACATGCGAGGATGTTATTCTGACGAGGTATACGCCCACAAGCACTATGGAAGCGACAACCACAACTCTCTCCATAAGCGGAGGTAGATAGCCAAGGTTCACCAAAGCAAATATGGTGAGATAGAGGCCAACGGCCAGCAAAACCCCCAAAACAAACCGTGCCCTAAACCCTGCCATATGTCAAACAACCAACCAGAAACTTATAAAGGAATACAATTGATGTATGGTGGACAAGCCCTCTCATGTTGAGGAAAATTGCTAAGTTTCTTTCGAGCGGTTTGAAGAGCATTAGGCTGAGTCTCGAGATATCGGGAACGAACGTTGCCGTCCGGAGATATTTTTTCAGCAACTCTTTTGACGGTGTCTTGACCGTTACGGGGCTTTGTCTGGGAGCCGCGGTTGCGCCTGGGACGAAGGTTTCGACGGTTGTTTTCGCAGGCCTGGGAGCCTCTATAGCCATGCTTGTCTCAGGCTTCAGCGGCATCTATGTGACTGAGAGCGCCGAGACACGTAGAAGAGTAAGGGAGATTGAGGAATCCATGCTTCGTGACGTCAGCGACACAATCATCGGGAGAGCTGGATTGGTCGGCCCGCTTATCGCCTCGCTAATCGGAGGATTATCAACTTTCCTCCTCTCGTTGACGGTTCTTTTGCCATACATCGTGAGCCTGTACATGGATGAGCTGCAGCCTTATGCTGTGTTTCTTTCTCCTGCGGTGGGGTTTATGCTGCTGTTTGTGCTTGGAATGTTTCTCGGAAAGTTCTCGAAAATTGATATGGTTAAAACGGGTTTGAAGATGCTGGGTATGGGGGTCGTCACAGCTGTGATGATATTGTTGATGGAGCTGCTTCTCAGCCTGTGAGGAACTTGTAGAGCTCGTTTGGTTTGAAGACGCCTTTCTCTGTGATGACCGCTGTGACGAGATGTGGAGGAGTGATGTCGAAGGCGTAGTTAATGGCCCGTGTTCCCGGTGGCGTGATTCTCTCACGTCCCACGTAATGCACCTCATCCTCCGACCGCTCCTCAATAACCACCTCATCCACTGTTTTATGCAAGTCTATGGTTGATGTGGGTGCTGCGACGTAGAAGGGTATGTTGAAGTGCTGTGCGTTGACTGCGGCTGATAACGTGCCTATCTTGTTGATGACGTGGCCTGTTTTGGCGAGGATTCTGTCGGCGCCGACGACGACGCAGTCTATCATGCCTCTTGACATGAGGAACGCAACCGCTGTGTCAGGCACAACATAGAACGGTATTTTGAGTGTTTTGAGCTCGAAGGCCGTGAGCTTTGCTCCCTGTAGACGGGGTCTTGTCTCGCTGGCGTAGACGAGTATTTTCTTCCCCGACTCATGTGCGTACCTGATTACTCCCAGGGCTGTGCCGTATCCGGCTGTGGCGAGGGCTCCTGCGTTACAGTGTGTGAGTATTTTTGCGTCGTCGGGTATGAGGTCTGCGCCGAGTCTGCCGATGGTTTTGTTCATCTCCACATCTTCTCTATGGATTTTATGTGCCTCGTTGAGGAGTTCTTTCGCGATTTCTGCAGGCGACCCATCGATGTTCTCCGCCCTCTTCATCATTCTGTCAAGGGCCCAGAAGAGGTTGACCGCTGTTGGCCTTGTGGAGCCGAGTGTTTTCGCGGCTTGCCTAAGCTTGGTCAACAGCTGTTCACGTGTCTTAGCTCTTGAACGAAGAGCCGCTAACGCCATGCCATATGCAGCGGTAACACCGATTGCGGGAGCGCCTCGGACAGCCATGTCCTTAATCGCCACAGCAACATCATCAACATCTCTACATCGTAGAAACTTTACACGAGCAGGCAAAAACCTCTGGTCAAGTAGAACAAGCTCACCACGCCGCTCATCCCAGCGAATCGTCTCAACAGCCTGCAAACACCATCACCCCGACAAAGCTTCATAGATATTTAAATCCCTTCATCCAGCAGCATCTTCATGCATTCATCGAGCACCAACATGTCCCAGCATCAACAGCATCTATTGGTGATTACAGAGCAGCTACAAGGATAGAAGGTTACTACTGATGAGCGTGCAAATGGCTGCATTTTAAAAATTGCTTATATTATGGTTAGTTGGATAGAGTTGTGGGGTTATGGTCCAAGTAATGTTGGATGAACGTCAGATTGAACTGCTCAGACGCGCTAGAGACCTGATGGATGAGCTACTAGAGACCTTAGAAGTGGCTGGCGACTCCGAGCTCATGCAAGGCATTAAAGAGGCTGAGGAGGACATAAGAGCTGGCAGAATAAAGGGTTACGATGAGATGATTAAGAAGCTGAGAGAAGTTGGAGAAATATAGGCTAATCGCCACTTCTAGGTTTGAGAAAAGTTTTCTCAAAATGGATAAGCAAACAAAGCTAAGGATAGATGAGCAGCTAAGAATTCTAGAGAAAGACCCTTATGCCGGGAAGCAGCTACATGGTGATTTAAAGGGCAAATACAGCCTACGAATAGGAGACTATAGAGTAATATACGTAATCAATCAGCGAGAAAAAGCGGTATATCTACTGGACATAGGCCATAGAGAGGCAATTTACTAGGATGAGGATGTTTGGTGATTGATGGTCAATGGGTGTGGTTGTCACGATGTTGGGCATGAGGTTTAACGAGGAGTGGCGGTAGCATCATAGATTCTCTGATGCTTTTGGTGAAAGGGCCACGCCAGCTAGGTAGAGTTGGCTTATGATTTTTATAGCTTGGTGATTACTGTGTTAAATGGTTTGAGCGAGGTTCTTGTTCTTGGCGCGGGTTTCGGCGGTTTGGCTGCGGCGGTGGAGTTGAGGCGTCTGCTTCCCCAGGAGCATAGTGTAACGGTTGTCGATAGGCGGGATATGTTTTCGATGGGTTTCATGAATCTCTGGCTTATGGTTGGGGAGAAATCTATGCCTCGTGAATGCTTGTTCCCGGTTAAGGGTGTGGAGAAACGTGGTGTACGGTTCATCAACGAGGAGATTGTCGAGATAGACCCTGCCTCGAGAAAAGTCGTTACGAGCGGGAACGTATACACTCCTGACGTGGTGGTGGTTGCTCTTGGTGCCGAGTATGCTTTTGACGCTGTTCCCGGCTTCCGAGAACATGCACACAACTTCTACGACCTGATGGGCGCCTACGCGGCACAGAACATGCTCAAAGACTTCACCCATGGACACATAGCCATCCTCATAGCCAAACCACCCTACAAATGTCCACCGGCTCCCTATGAAGCAGCCCTACTCATAGACTCTTACATGAGGCGAAGAGGCCTACGAGACAAGGTTGAGATAGATGTCTACACTCCTGAGCCGCAGCCCATGCCAGCCGCAGGCCCCGTCGGCAAACGTGTTGAACAGTTTTTGACCGAGCGTGGAATACGGTTTCATCCACGCAAACAAGTTAAACAGATTATGGACAGGAGGCTTGTGTTCGAGGATGATGAGGCCGAGTTCGACCTGTTGCTCGGTGTCCCTCCACATCGGGCGCCGAAGCCGGTTAGAGAGTCGCCGCTCGTCGATGAGACAGGCTGGATACCCGTAAACCCCCAGACCATGGAGACAAGATTCAGAAACGTCTACGCAATAGGCGACGTCACTTCGGTTAAGCTGCCGAACGGAATGTTTCTACCCAAGGCCGGGGTCTTCGCCGAGGCCATGGCCTTGGTCGCGGCACGACGCATAGCCGCCACTCTCCAGAACAAGCCAGCCGAAGAACTGTTCAACGGCGTGGGCTATTGTTTCTTCGAGGTGGGCGAAGGCCAAGCAGGCAAAATTGTAGCCAATTTCTTCGCCGACCCGGCTCCGTCGATAATGTTTGAGCCGCCGTCGCCAAGGTATAGGGATGAGAAGGTTGAGTTCGGAAACGTTAGGCTGAGTAACTGGCTGCTGTAGGTTATCCGCTCATGATGCGCCGCAGCACATACTGGAGTATGCCGCCGTGTTTGTAGTATTCGACCTCGATTTTTGTGTCGAGACGTGTGATGACGTTGAATTTCTTGACTTCGCCGTTGTCGCTGACTGCTTCGACGGTGAGTTTCTTGCCTGGTGTCAGGCCCTCGGATATGCCTCGTATGATGTAGCGTTCGCGGCCGGTGAGTCCGAGCTGACGCCACCCCTCACCTTCCATGAACTGGAGAGGAAGAACACCCATGCCGACGAGGTTGCTTCTATGGATGCGTTCATAGCTCTCCGCAATCACAGCCCTGACGCCGAGGAGCCTTGTGCCCTTCGCCGCCCAGTCTCGTGAGCTACCCGCTCCATACATCTTCCCAGCCAAAACAATCAAGGGAACGCCTGCCTCCCTGTAACGCATCGCCGCATCATACACAGTTGTCACCTCGCCAGTCGGGTGATACACCGTCCACCAGCCCTCTTTCCCCTCCACCAACAGATTCTTCAGCCGTATGTTCGCAAATGTCCCCCGTATCATGACCTCGTGGTTTCCTCTTCTCGCGCCGTAGGTGTTAAAGTCAACGGGGTCAACTCCTTGTTCAATCAAGTATTTGCCGGCTGGGCTGTTTACCGGGATTGCGCCCGCTGGTGAGATGTGGTCGGTTGTGATGCGGTCGCCGACCAGGATGAGGACACGGGCATCAACTATGTCCTCAGGCTCCCGCGGTGTCTTCGGCATGTCGATGAAATAGGGAGGCTCGCGGACATAGGTGGATTTCTCATCCCATTGGAAAACCTCTCCAACTGGGGCGGGCAGCCTCTCCCACCGCTCCTCACCCTTCAAAATGTCTGCATATTTTTTGATGAAAAGCTCTGGTGTAATGGCTTGGTTGATGACCGACTTTATCTCCTCGAGGCTGGGCCAGATGTCGCGAAGATATACTGGCTGACCGTCTGAGCCGATGCCGAGCGGCTCGTTAAACATGTCGATATCTATGCGGCCGGCGAGTCCATAGGCGACCACCAACATAGGTGACATGAGGTAGCTTGCTCTCACATGCGGGTTTATCCGGCCCTCGAAGTTCCTGTTTCCGCTCAACACGGCGACGGTGTAGAGATTTCTCTCCCTTATCTGCTGAACAATATGGTCAGGCAGTGGGCCGCTGTTGCCTATGCATGTTGTACAGCCGTAGCCCACCAGGCTGTAGCCAAGCTTCTCGAGATAAGGTGCCAGCCCCGCTTTCTCGAGATACTCTGTCACAGCCATCGAGCCTGGGGCGAGGCTTGTCTTTACGTAGGATGGTGTCTGTAGGCCTTTCTCCACGGCTTTTTTGGCAAGCAGCCCCGCTCCAATCATCACCGAGGGGTTGGATGTGTTGGTGCAGCTTGTTATCGCCGATATCACCACCGAGCCATGGGAAAGCTCATCAACCACGCTGCCTGTTTTCTTCTGCATCGTGGCGATAGATGCCCTCGCCGCGCCGCCTTCATAGCTCCACTCACGCTCGTTAACATCATCAACAGGTATTCCAGCCTGTTTGAGGTAGGCCAGCATGATTTCGCGCGTCCGTCGCTTAGCCTCCCTAAGCGGTATGCGGTCCTCAGGGTTGGCTGGCCCAGAGATAGATGGCTCCACCGTTGACAGGTCAAGCTCCAGCACAGTGTTGTAAACGGGTGTTTCATCGGGGTTGTAGAAGAGGCCCTGTATCTTCGCATACTCTTCGACGACGCGTATGTGTTCTTCCGGTCTTCCTGTCATGCGTAGGTAGTTGATGGTTTCACGGTCTATGGGGAAGTAGCCGATGGTTGCTCCGTATTCTGGGGCCATGTTCGCTATTGTGGCGCGGTCGGGTACGCTGAGCTTGGAGAGGCTTGGCCCGAAGAATTCGACAAACTTGCCCACCACTCCGTGTTTTCTCAGCATCTCGGTGATTGTTAGGACAAGGTCTGTCGCGGTCGTGCCTTCACGTAGCTCGCCGACAAGCCTCACACCCACGACCTCGGGCGTCGTCATGTAGTAGGGCTGGCCCAGCATAACCGCCTCAGCCTCGATTCCGCCAACACCCCATCCAACCACGCCCAGCCCGTTCACCATCGGGGTATGCGAATCCGTCCCCAACACCGTGTCGGGAAAAGCGGTCAAAACACCGTCAAAACCACGCACATCAACAACCTTCGCCAAATACTCGAGGTTGACCTGGTGAACAATCCCCCTACCCGGCGGTATCACGCGAAAGTTTCTAAAAGCATTCTGCGCCCACTTGAGAAAAACGTAGCGCTCTGTGTTGCGTTTGAACTCGTAGTCGAGGTTGAGGCTGAACGCCTCAGGTGTCCCGAAGAAATCGACTTGGATGGAATGGTCTATGACCAGGTCCACTGGAATGCTTGGGTTAACTTTGGAGGGGTCTTGGCCAGCGCGTTTAACAGCGGACCGCATGGCAGCGAGGTCGACAAGCGCAGGCACACCCGTAAAATCCTGTAAGAGAACACGCGAGGGGAAAAACGGCACCTCGCGCTTACCGCCATGCAGATAATTGGCTGCCTCCTTCACATCATCATCTGTGCAGACAAACCCATCCTCGTTCCGCAGCACATTCTCCACAAAAACCCTAATGCTGTAGGGAAGCTTAGCCAATTGAATTATGCCCTGCTCCTCCAAAGCCTTCAACGAATAATAACGCAGCCTCCTGCCGTCGACCACAAACTCCCGAGCAGCAAAGTCACGTAACAACTCAAAACCAAAGGATGGAAAGCATTTAATAAACCAGTTTCTCACACAGTTTAAACAAGCAAAATTTTTTAGCGAGCATCGCTGAATAGCATTTAATGCGGTCAGTCACCGTCTTTCTGGCGGTTTTCTTCCTTATCGGTAGTCTATTGCACGATGCTTGGGCCTTGTCTCCTCAGCAAAACACCGATGATTACCGTGTTCTCCCCATCAAGGGAGAGCTTCCGGTTACAGTTTTCTTCTATGATGTGGACCCACGCTGGTTTGGCGTCAAAAGCTTCCAAGAACTATATGATAACATGCTCGAGACAGGGATTATCAGGAGCAAGGCTCACTCACAGATAGCTGCATTCGGCTCAGGAGAAAACCTTGCACCATTCGAGTTCGACGTGAAGATCGAATTCTTCGATGTACCTGATGCTTTATCTATGTTGGAGGAGTTTCGGCAAAAAATGCGGTCACTCGTCTCGAAAACACCTTTCCAAATTTCGCAGAAGGCCGTGGAATTCGCGGTGGCCTGGGGAATACCGCTATCCTGGACAGACCAAACCATAAGGGCCCGTGATGCTTTACGCGTCTTCGCAGACATCACAGAGAAATGGCTCGGCACCTATGAAGGAGGATACTCGATTTTCGTCTTCTGCAGCATCCCCTTCATGGGCGGAGAAAGGCCCGCGATATACTACACATTCGGCCAGTCTCCTGACACCGGAAGATACTTGGCCGACTTCGGAATAACGATCTTCGGTGGACCATGGTGGGGAAGATACTATTACATCGACATCTGCTCGCTGCCTCCGCCCCGTTTCAGAGATGTGATTAAACCCATCTACCTAATAGAGCCACCCGAAGAGAGAATAAACTATCTCGCCAGACTCATAGACCTTATTATTGACATGGGCGGGTTTGTGAAATCAACTCTGTATCAGCCGAAATATGGTTTGCAGACACTGGTTGATGTGGTGGTGATAGACGCCACTGTTGCAGGCGTCGGCTTCGACATGCTCGTGCGTTATTTCGACCCCGAGCTCATGCTCAAAGCCTACACAACCCTGATGCCGTACAACAAGTTTAACATTAGACTCAAACGCGTCGACCTCGCCACCGTTCCAGAGCTGAGAAACGCCCTTGAATTCACGCAGCAAGGCATCATTCTCAAAACCTACCAAGCCTACGACATCCTAAAACAGAGAGGATACATAGAGGAGGTTGGGCAGCAACGCTACACCTACATGCCTGTCATTGTTCTGACCACTACCACGAACTCTTTCATCGAGGAGCCCGGCGTCCTTGGCATAGCTTCTCCCGACCCAAGAGACCCTACCAAGCCCCACCACGCCTCCGCAGCCGTCTACTATGAACACATGATAGAGCAGGGTATGACGGTTCTCGTAGCGCACGAAGCTGGTCATATCTTCGGACTTAGACATCCACACGACGACTACGACGAATACCGCAAATCTCGGTCAAGCTTTTTCCCGCTGACATACTTTACCGAGACGATTATGAGCTACAGCGTTTCATGGGTTTCAGCAGTCGAGCAGACACTTGACTTCCCCAACACCTATCCAATCAGAACCTTCTACAGCATCTTCGACCTCGACAACATCGACCGAGCCACAATAATTCTCCTGCTACAAAACTATGAGCAAAACATGCAGACGATATTGTCGACGCTTCGGCAGAACAACATAAACCTCAACGACATACCGGAGCTTAACATTGTATTGAATTCGGCGAAATCATTCGCCAAGATAGCGGTTGAATACTTCAAAATGCACAAATACTTCAACCGATTGGAATTCAAAGGTCTTGGTGCAGAGGACGATACTGCGTTTGACACCGCTTTTTCTGCCTGGCTTTACACGGAGAACATCAAAAACTATGTCTTGCCCGGGTTGGTGGATGAGGTGAAAAGGCTGGGCGGCGAGGTTTCTAGGTTAACGGGTATACGTGAGCAGCTGAGAGGCGAGGCGGAAAAGGCTCAAAGAGAACTCGAAGAGGCTAGGGCTACTCTTGAAGAAAATAAAAGAAAATTGGCAGCCGCCGAAGAAGAGGTTCGCCAACTTGAGGCAAGAATCAGCGACGCCGAGGCACGTGTTGCAAGCGCTAGGACTGCGAGGGAGGAGATTAAAAGTTTGGAGAATAGGCTGCGGCAATATTCGGCGGATGTGGATGCTCTGGACAAAAGGCTGGCGTCTCTGAGAGAGCAGAACAACCTTCTCATTGGCGTGGCAGTAGTGGGAGCGGTTGCCGTTGCTGGAGCAGCAGTCATAGGG
>Ga0105163_1000013_pt1 | contig 141633 bp, 132 predicted proteins | sample JNZ110809AmetaG_FD_81531 | JGI IMG/M metagenome (GOLD analysis project Ga0105163, IMG submission 81531) | Hot spring microbial communities from Jinze hot spring, China to study Microbial Dark Matter (Phase II) - JNZ 110809A | ecosystem: Environmental > Aquatic > Thermal springs > Hot (42-90C)... | reverse complement strand
TCCCCTGACTCTGTAACGCTTCAGAAAAAGATTTCCCCCCTTTCATTTCCATAACTACCTCTTTTAAAGCTTTCCTGAACTTCTTGCTGAAAACTTCTTGTTCCGAAAGTGTAACGACTGCATCGGCTAACCTGATGCCAGCTGATATCATAGTTTCAAGTTGCCTTGCAAAAAGCACAATATCCTTTAAACGTGGTTGAAAGACCACTTTCTTAGGACCTGTATCCTTGATATCTACCTCTACAGGCTGGAGCTCAGTAACCATAATTCCCTGGCTTCTAAGCTTGTCGATAGCGTCCCTTACACTTTCTCCACTTATTTGCCCTCGAACTTTCTTTCCAGTCCGATCAACACCAACGTACCTGAAGTTCACAACCTCTCCACCTCAACTGTTCCCCCCGGTTTAATCGTAATTTTCATATCGAATAATCCAGCAAAGATTTCAGGTTCGTGTGTGGCTATTAAGTACCCTCTCCTACTTTTTCTAAAATTCTCAAGGATTCTTAAAATCGAAATAACCCCTTTTAAATCAAGTCCGGCAGTTGGTTCATCAAACATTAAAAACTCTGGATCGTGCAGCAGTATCGACGCAATCGCCACTTTTCGCTGCTCACCACCACTTAACTTGAACGGAGATTTCTTCAACACGCTTTCACTTAAGTCAACAAGTTCAAGAATCTTTAAGACCTTTTCTGTGTCATATGGCACTTTGAAATTTCTAGAGGCATACGTTATCTCATCCAAAACTGTTTCGTTAAAAAATTGCCTTTCCGGTATCTGAAACGCAACCCCAAACTTTTTCCGAAACTCGTAAGGATTATCGAATGGGTTAACACCATCGTACAACATCTTCCCAGCACTCGGTTTGATGAGTAAATCTAAAAGATTTATTAGCGTTGTCTTTCCAACACCAGTTTCTCCAACCAAAAGGATGCGGGTGTCGGTTTGAAAAGCCAGATTCAATTTTTCAAAAACTCTTTTTTCCAAATCGGTACCTTTTTCGAAAACCACTGCTACGTTTAAAAGCTCGATGAGCAACTTCAAACCCCTTCTCGCAAGTAAACATTTATTAAGTCTTCACAGATAGGTAAATGCGTATTCCGCCTTCTTTCCAAATATCCTCCGCATTTCCAAAGATTTCCCTCATATAGTTCCTAATCCGCTCGCCGCCTTTGTTGTGGTAAGCTACCAGTTGCAAAGTCCCACCAACCTTGAGATGCTCAAATGCTCCTCGAACGAGTTCCATCCAAACACTCTTTCCAGCAACAATCGGTGGGTTGGAAACGATGTGATCAAACATTTCTCCTTGCCAGGGTTTGTACAAATGTCCTTGCCTGATATCAGCCTCAACGTTATTATCCTTCGCGTTAATTTTCGCAAACTCAACAGCCCTCTTGTTTATATCCGACATACATAAATCAATTGAGGGATTTTCCTTCTTCAAGACTATGCCAATTACGCCGTATCCGCACCCAATATCGAGAACCCTGCCGCTAACTGGATTAAGATGATTTATTAAGATTTCCGTGGCCTTGTCAATCGCACCGTAAGAATATACCCCGGTTGGTGTTTTAAACTTGTACGTATGCCCGTTCTTTAAAGTGAGCACGACTTCCCTCACTTTCAGCTTCGATGTTGGTTCTTCGGTATAGTAGTGCTCAAATTCGCGTGATTTCCTTTCTTTATTTTCTCTTTCCATATCTTTTATTGCACACCTCCGAATTTCAAAATTCACACTCTAGCTATTTTGAATATGTTCTCTTTTAAGCTTCTTTTCATCAAGTCTCCTCATTAATTTCACAAAAATCTCCGTAAGTACATAAAACGCGAAAAGGGATATTATCAACAAGGCATATCCAGTAATAGCTATTTTAATCGCAATTACCATTCCTGAAGCCATTTCCTCACTTCCCTCCAAGGGATGTTACCAAAATAACCAAAATACCACCAGCCAACAAGGAACCAATCTGCCCAGCAACGTTTGCCGCAACCGCGGGCATAAGGAGGTAGTTGGTTGGATCCTCTTCTCGGGCAATTTTGTAAATCACTCTTGCGGACATCGGGAACGCTGAAATTCCAGCCGCACCAAGCATCGGATTTATTTTGTTTCTCAAGAATAGGTTTAAAAACTTTGCAAAGAGCACACCACCGGCTGTGTCAAAGATAAATGCTAAAAGCCCCATCAAGAGTATGAGGAACGTTTGTGGACGCAAAAATTTCTCCGCAGTCAATGTGGAACCGATCGAAAGACCAAGGAATATCGTGACAAGATTTGCAAGTTCGTTTTGCGCCGATTTAGCCAAAGCATTCACAACTCCGGACTCTTTAAGCAAATTACCAAACATCAAAAAGCCTATTAGCGCCGCTGCACTTGGTGCAAGCAAGCTTGCGACAATAGTAATTGCTATTGGGAAGATTATTCTTACCGTCTTGCTAACCTTTTTATGACTCAATGCCATTTTAATTTTTCTCTCTTCGCTCGTTGTTAGAGCTTTTATCACCGGAGGTTGTACTATAGGAACGAGTGACATGTAAGAATAGGCAGCAACGGAAATCGGCCCCAGCAATTCTTTTGCGAACCTACCTGCAACGTATATAGCTGTTGGACCATCCGCGGCCCCAATAATTCCTATCGAAGCTGCTTGTTTAATGTCAAAGCCAACGAGCGTTGCAACGACCATAGTGGCAAAAATACCGAACTGGGCAGCTGCTCCAAAGAGAAACATGATGGGGTATTCAAACAAGGGTCCAAAGTCTATCATCGAACCGATTGCAATAAATATGAGGAGTGGAAAAATTTCGGTCGATATACCGACATCAAAAAAGATGTTAAGAACTCCACGATGAAGCACACCGTCAACTATTTGGTCCAACACAGACGAGCCTGGGATGTTGACCAGAATAGTCGAGAAACCAATTGGCAGGAGTAAGGTGGGCTCGTACTCTTTCTTGATTGCCAGGTACATTAACCCAAGACCTACAAAAATCATCACCAAATTTCCAAATGGCACCATTTCCCAGGCTGTCTCCTTCCTGTGTCTTTTCTAAACCATTTGCTTTGATCGGCCCCCAAGGCTTTTCGGAAACCTTATCAAAATTATATCAAAAAGTCGGCAATTTTGCAAACATTTGTACACATATGTTGAATTTTGGCAAATTTGTGCTATAAAGAGAGCGGTGGATACCGCACTTTTGGGGGGAAACTTATGACGACTTACTGGAAAAAGTGGGTAGTTCGTGGAATCGTGCAAGGGGTTGGGTTTCGACACTTTGTTAAGACCGTAGCACGTGCACTTGGTGTAACAGGTTATGTCAGAAACGAGCTGGATGGTAGTGTCACCGTCGTGGCTGGCGGTAATATGGAACAACTCAACGAACTGAAGAGAAAGATATTAGAGGGCAACGGTTGGAGCTATGTTTCTGAGATAGAAGAATTCGATTTGCCCCCTCAAGAATACAAAGATTTTCATGTAGAGTTTTAGAATCGTTGCAGAATCGAAAATTTCGATAAGGAGATGGATGAGCATGAATGCCGTAATCTTCGGATTACAGTGGGGAGATGAAGGAAAGGGAAAGATAACAACGAAACTTTCTCGTGACTTTGATTTTGTTGTTCGTTACAGCGGTGGCAGCAATGCTGGACATACGGTCGAATATCCTGATTTCAAACTTATTCACCATCTTGTTCCTTCTTTCGATGTCAGAGCAAATGTTAAAGGCTACATATCCAACGGTGTTGTAGTTGATCTTGGAGTGCTAAAGCGGGAAATCGAGGAATTGATGAGTAAAGGTATAGAGGTTGAAAACAGACTCTTTATTTCAAACTTGTGTCATGTTGTGCTGCCTTTTCACAAATTACTGGATGAGAAACTTGAGTCAGTGAAAGGGAGTAAGGCGGTAGGTACTACAAAGCGCGGAATTGGACCGTCCTATGCTGACAAAGCCCATCGAGTTGGTCTCAGGTTGTGCGATTTCGAAAACGAGATAATTCTAGATGAAAAGTTGGAATTCATTGCAATGTTCTACGAAAGTGTTTACGATATTTCGGATATATCCTTTGATGAAGTCCTTCATGACTACCAGTACATATCAAAATTTGTCATTTCTCCCATTCAGTTCAGGAAAGATTATCGCGATGCTTCTTTACTTTTCGAGGGGACACAAGGTGTGTTGCTTGATGTAGACGTGGGAACTTACCCGTACGTGACATCTTCGTACTGCAGCACAAGTGGTGTTGAAGCAGGATTCGGTTTTCCTGTTACGGTAGACAAGAAGATTGGAGTGTTTAAAGCGTACCTGACACGTGTAGGTGAGGGACCATTTCCCACGGAACTTTATGGCTCGGAGGGTGAAGTACTCAGACGTGTTGGTGGGGAATATGGTGCGACAACGGGAAGACCCAGAAGGTGTGGCTGGCTTGATTTACCACTCTTGAGATATGCAATAGAAGTATCCGGTTGCGATGAGATGATTATTACAAAAGCTGATGTGCTGAGTGGATTCGAATATGTGAAGGTTGGAGTAAACTACCGGTTAGCAGGTCGTAAATTGGAAATGCCGTACAATCTACAGGTTCTCTCTGAAGTTGAGGTCGATTACGTAAAACTACCTGGTTGGAAAAATTTGGAAGATTCTAACTTCGATGGGTTTTTGAAGTTTATAGAATCCGAGGTTGGGTGTAAAATAACGATGGTTTCAACGGGTCCCAGGGTAGATGATATCGTTGAGCGTTAAGATTAGGTTTTTTGGTAGCCTATGTGATTTGACCAAGGGTAGGCATTTGTTTGAATTCGTTCCTGGCGTAAATCAAACGATTAAAGATTGCATTGAAAGACTTGGCGTACCTCACACCGAGGTGTCTTTTATAACGCTTAACGGGAGTTTTGTTGATTTTTCAAGGGTCGTCTGTGATGGGGAAACCTACTTCGTTTATCCGGAAAGCGATTTGCCCATTGAGGATGTTTATTTGGTTTCCCCGAGATTCGTTGGTGAACCCAGGTTTGTGCTTGATATTCACCTTGGGAAACTTGCAAAACTGCTCCGAATCTTTGGAATCTACGCCGAGTACGGCATCTTGGATGATGACGAGATTGTTGCTCGAGGAGTTAGTATGGGCTACGTAATTCTCACAAAGGACCGTAAGCTGCTAATGAGAAAAGAAATCAAATACGGCTACGTTGTGCGCAGCGATGACCCTTATGAACAGTTCGATGAAGTTTACCGAAAGTACAATTTGGGAAAATGGGCAAGCCCGTTCAGCAGGTGTCTTGTTTGCAACGGAGAGATATTGGAAGTTGATAAGCGGGTTGTCGAGGGAAGGGTACCAATTCGGGTGTTTGAGCTTAACGAAAGGTTTGGAGTTTGCAGCTCCTGCGGAAAAATTTATTGGCCTGGTACGCATTACGAACACATGGAAGCCTTCGTTTCTCGATATCTGCCCCGCCGTGTGCTGGATCCTTTTTGACATCAACCTCACCGCTGCTCGCAACGAAAAGTTACCACCCAGCCCTCATATATACTTATCGATAGTAGTTAACGTATCGTTAGTATCTGGTATTATTAATTAATTTAGGGTGGTAAAATGGTAAGTTTACCTTTTTGTAACACAAAAACCTTTTATTGACGCGTCACTTGGCGACATATTACAACTTACCGCTTTTTTGTTACAACTTACCAGGGTGGTAAGTTTTTTCTGAAAAGCAACTTTTTATGAGCTTTTTCGTGCGGTAAGTTTTCTTTTTAGGTATATATAAAAGAAAAATTGCGAGTTAGGTTGGTCTAAAAATTGTGATAAATTTCACAATCGGTAAATTGGTAAGTTTTTTATTGAGAACGACTCTCAAAAAGTTGATGCACCACAATTGATAGTAGTAGTCGTAATATCATGTACCTTAGTTTGTGTTTTGTGAAAAAAAGAACTTACCGGAAACTTACCACTCTGCTACATGTTGAGTAAAAAAACTTACCACCACTTGCCGTAGTATACCATTGTATCAAAGTGGTGTGGTTCAATTTTTATTTTTTCGTTGTATAATATTTTCGCCGATGAATTTTGCGAGCAACAAAAAATCTGTCAGTGGTAGAGGATTCAAATGCCCAAAATCTTTGTGAGGGTAATTTTTTATTTGATATTTCTAGTTTCGATTTTTTTGCTGATTTTGAGTGTGCGATTTGTTTTGAAAATAAAGAACGCTCCACTTGTGGTTGTGGAACCATTGGGAAAGGCGGTTATCGTGAACGGGAAAAGATTTGAAGGGCCTTTGGCTTTGAAAAGAGGACGTTACTTGATTCAGGGAGAAAGCACGCTGAAGATTTTTGGGAACCGGATAAGGATAGTTAGAATTCCCATTTTTGAGGTGGAGATAAAATGGGAGAAGTGAGGAATGTTGAACTTGTGAACCTCGTAATTTTCATGTTTTCTGTCCATGTTGATTACTGGCTTGAAACTATCAAAGGTGAGCTTGAAGGAGAGTTTGGCCCCATCGATTATGTGAGTGACCTTTTGGACTTTGAAAAATATACGCTGTATTACAGTGAAGAAATGGGCTCTGGCTTAATGGGACGTTTGATAAGTTTTGAAAGACTTATCCATCCGTCCCTCCTGTCGTTGATTAAGTTAAAGACTAACGAAATTGAACACAAATATGCTATCGAAGGAAAGCGCAGGTTTAATTTGGATCCAGGTTATGTTCACCATATGCAATTTGTTCTTGCGACAACCAAGATGTGGCCGCATCGAATATACATTGGAAATGGAATATACGCCGAAACAACGCTTTTGTACGTCAACGGTAGGTGGAAGGATTACGATTTTACGTACCCAAACTACAAGGAACCTGAGTACAAAGCCGAATTAAGTAAGATAAGGGAGCTTTACCTCGAAAAACGCAAAAGGTTTTTAAAACTATTAAGAAAACAATGATTCGTTTAAGATCGTTAACCAAGCACTTAAGGAGGACGTGGAAAATTGAAGCTCTACATAGTAACCCTCGGATGCCCAAAAAATGAAGCCGATTTTTCTCTTTTCAAATATCATTTGCTCCAGTCCGGCCACGAGATTGTCGAAGATGTTGAGGATGCCGAAGGGGTAGTTATCAACACTTGCGGGTTTATCTTGGATGCCAAGCGTGAGTCCATAGATACTATCCTTGAATTCGTTGAGTACAAGAAAAAAAGACCGGATTTTAAGATTTTCGTAGTCGGTTGTCTTGTGCAGCGATACCTTAACGAACTGGGTGCGGAACTACCTGAGGTCGACGGTTGGTTTGGTGTTATTCCACCAAAAACACTCGCTGAGAACATTGATCGGATTTCTAAGTACATCACGGATCCGATAGCTGTTTATCGTTTCGAAGGACGCATCGATGATAAGATGCCTTATGCGTATGTCAAGATCGCCGATGGGTGTGACAGAACATGTACTTTTTGCACCATACCAAAGTTCAAGGGGGGTTTTGTGAGTAGGGAGATCGAAGATATCGTTGCGGAGGTACAGTACCTTCTTTCAAAGGGAAAGCGAGAAATCATTCTGGTGGCACAGGATACAACAGGTTACGGAATCGATAACTACGGTTATCAGGCCCTGCCAAAGTTGCTGGAGAGGTTAAGTACGCTCGATGGGGAATTCTGGATTCGCGTTATGTATATGCATCCAGATCATGTTACCGATGAAATCATCGACGCATTTTCCCACAATAAGGTCCTGAAGTATTTTGATGTGCCAGTGCAACACGGCAGTGACAAGATTTTAAGGCTGATGGGACGTTTGAAAACTTCTGCTGAGCTCAAGGAACTTTTCGAAAAGATTCGCGAACGTTATCCTGAGGCCGTGTTGCGCACCTCAGTTATTATTGGATTTCCTGGAGAAACACGTGAAGATTTTGAGCAGCTTCTTGATTTTATCAGGTACGTTGAGTTCGATAAGCTTGGTGCGTTCCTGTACTCGGAAGAAGAGGACGCTGCTTCCGCAAAGCTTCCGGGGAAAGTCTCCAAAAAGGTAGCTCAGAGTCGCTTGGACAAGTTGATGGAACTCCAAGCTGAGATTTCGTTCATCAGAAACAGGAGATACCTTGGTAAGGTCATCGATGTTCTTTTTGAGGAAATGGTAGAAGGAGTCTTGATAGGTCGTGGTTACATGGACGCACCAGAGGTCGACGGTAACATTTTTGTCAAAGCCACGAGGCCCTTGGAGGAGATAAAAGGCTTTGCGAAGGTCCTGGTTTATGAAACCGATACTTACGATTTGGAGGGAGAGCTTGTTGAGTAAAAGTTCGGCACATCAGAAGGGATCTTCGGTCGAGCGTTCCGTGGTTTTTAACATTCCAAACACGATTAGCTGGATTCGTATAGTTGTAACTGGGTTCATCGTGTTTTTTTTGTATCTGGAGCAAAACTTTGTAGCGCTCATTCTGTTTCTTTTTGCGTCCATTAGTGATTATTTTGACGGGTACATCGCAAGGAAAACAGGTCAAGTTACGAACCTCGGAAAGGTTCTTGATCAAATGAGCGATAAGATTCTAATAACCTCTGTACTTGTGGTCTTTACCGAAATGGGTTTAGTGCCTGGATGGCTTGTTGTTACAATGGTCTTTAGAGACACTCTCGTGAGTGTTGTTCGGATAATGGCTTCAGAGGTTGGAAGGATTGTTGCGGCGAACTACTTTGGGAAGTTGAAGACGGTCTCACAGATCGTGCTTGTTGTTGGTTTGTTCTTGCAGGTTTTGTGGTTTCCGAAGTTTGAAACCTTGAACTCGGTACTTGTGTATGTAACAACATTTTTCACGGTAATTTCAGGTATCGTGTACGTTTACCAAAATCGCGAACATTTGAACCGGTAGCAAGTAGCAAAGATACGTGAACTTTGGAGGGATTATATGCGAACGTTTGTTGCGATAGATGTTAACTCCGAGATCAGAGAAATTGCTCAAGAAGTGATGGAAAAACTTCAGAACGCGGGATTCAAGGCTAACTGGACAAAGCCCGAAAATCTTCATTTAACTCTCTTTTTCATGGGCGAAATGGATGAGCGGCACGTGGATAAGATGGCGGATGTTTTAAATAAGCGATTACTTGGGTTCCCGTCTTTTAGCACCGTGCTTGCGGGTATTGGGTACTTTAAATTTAAACACGCACCGAGGGTGATATTTCTCAAGCTGGAGCCAACAAAGTCGCTCCAAAAAATGTACTTAGAGATGAAATCCGAGCTGACGAAGAACAAATTCAAATACGACGATCAGGGGAACTTTGTTCCCCACGTGACGCTCGCACGTGTTAAGGAGTACCCCAGCAATTGGGAAACGATTGTTTCTGAGATGGTTGTTCCAAAGATTACTCTCGTTATCGATGGTTTTACTATCTACAGCTCGACGTTGACACCACAAGGACCCATTTACAAGTGGGTCTACAAGTCAAAGTTTGAAGGGGGCTTAGAGAAAAATGTCCGGTGACGCGAGAAAGGAAGTTCTCAAAAAGGCCATAAGCAAAATTGAGAAGACTTACGGAAAAGGTTCAATAATGATTCTTGGTGAGGAGAATCTTGCGCAAAATTTGGAGGTCATTCCGAGCGGCTCTTTGGCCATTGACATTGCTTCGGGTGTTGGTGGTTATCCACGCGGCAGAATTATCGAAATATACGGTCCGGAATCAAGTGGGAAGACGACGATAGCGTTGCACGCGATCGCCTCAGTCCAGAGACAAGGCGGAATAGCGGCATTTGTCGATGCCGAACATGCGTTGGACTTGAACTATGCACGGAACCTCGGTATTAACCTCTCAGAATTACTCGTTTCCCAGCCAGACTATGGCGAACAAGCGCTTGATATAGTGGATGAACTTGTAAGGAGCAACGCTGTAGATTTGATAGTTATCGACTCCGTTGCTGCTCTCGTACCACGTGCGGAAATTGAGGGTGCGATGGGCGATACTCAGGTGGGACTTCAGGCAAGGTTGATGTCTCAAGCTCTTAGAAAACTGGCAGGAAACGTCAACAAATCGAAATCGGTTGTCATATTCATCAACCAGACGCGAATGAAGATTGGCGTTATGTACGGTAACCCGGAGACCACAACGGGTGGAATGGCTTTGAAATTCTACGCAACGATGAGGATAGAAGTCAGATCAGCTGGAAAGATTCTTGAAGGTAACGAGCATATCGGAAATGAAATCTCGATAAAATTCGTTAAGAACAAGGTAGCACCACCGTTCAAAACCGCGACGGTTGACATTATCTATGGAAAGGGTATTGTTAGGGAAAATGAGCTTTTCAACATTGGTCTTAGCGAAGGTTTGATTGATAGGAGGGGAAGTTGGTTTACGTACGAGGATCTCAGTGGAAAAGAACACTCACTCGGTCAGGGTAAGACAAATGCGGTGAGCTATTTGGTTGATCACCCCGAGATCGCAGATGAAATAGAAAAGCGAATACGCGAGAAGTATTTTGGTGGGGCAAAACTCGAGGGTCAAGATGAGGAATAAGGGGAATAAGAAAACCGTTCGACGGGATCCACTTGCTGATGCCCTAAGGTTCATAAAGTTCCGTGCGAGATCGGAATGGGAAGTTAGAAATAAGCTTAAATCAAAGGGTTACTCGACTGAGGAGATTGAGAAAACTTTGGAGATACTTAAATTAAGAGGGTTCATCGACGATGCCAAGTTCGCGTACCTCTATGCGTACGATGCTCTAACTGTTCACCACAAAGGTCCGTACAGAATTAGGTACGAACTCAGAATGCTACACGTGGATGAATATTTGATCGAGGATGCCGTTGCTAAAGTACTGTCGGAAGTGGATGTTTCAGAAATCGTTCGAAAACTCATTGAAGGGTTGGACGAGCGCAAAAGGCGCGAGAAACTTTACAGGCACGGCTTTGACACCGAGTTATTCGAAGGTTAAGTGAAGACAAAAGACATTTCAAAAGATCAGGAGGTGGATGATGATGGAAGTTTTGATATACATCATTGTCGGTATAATGGGAATTTCCGCGGGAGTCTTGGTTGGATGGATCGTTGGTAGTAAAGTAGGTAAGAAAAAAGCTGAAGTGGAGATCGAAGAGCAGCTCAAGAAGACAAAGCAAGATGCTGAATCAATCATAAAAGAAGCTGAAAAGGAAGCTTTGGAAATAAAGAAAAAAGCCATAATCGAAGCACGCGAAGAGGCACACTTGATTCGTGAGGAAATCGAGAAAGAGCGTAGGAGAAGAGAAGAAGAAATAAAGCAGCTTGAGGACCGACTCCTCAAACGTGAGGAAATGTTAAGCAAGCGTGAAGAGTTACTTGACAAGCGAGAAAGCTTCGTTGAAAACTTGAAACTTGAACTGGAAGCAAAGGCCAAGGAACTTGAGCAGAAAGAGAAGGAAATCCATGAGAAATTCATACAGTTAGCCGGTCTCACCGCTGAACAGGCACGAGAAATGGTACTCCAAGAGGCGCGAGAAAAGTACGAACATGAGATCGCGAAAATCTACGTCCAAATAAAGACGCGCTACGAGGAAGAGGTAGATAAGTACGCCAAAAAAATCATTGCGGATGCCATTCAACGCTATGCTCCTGAGTACACTGGTGAAGTTACAATTAGCACAGTTGCCTTGCCCAACGACGACATGAAAGGTCGACTTATCGGTAGAGAAGGTAGGAACATCAGGACGTTTGAAAAAATCACGGGTGTTGACCTCATTATCGATGATACTCCGGAAATGGTCACACTCAGTTCTTTCAACCCGCTTAGAAGAGAAATCGCTCGAAGAACAATCGAAAAACTTGTTCAGGATGGTCGTATCCACCCGGCAAGGATAGAGGAGATGTACGAGAAGGCGAAAGCGGAAATAGAGCGTGAGATAAAGGAAGTGGGTCAGGAAGCAGTTATCACTGTTGGTGTTGGAGGACTCCATCCGGAAATCATCAAGTTACTCGGCCGTTTGAAATTTAGAACAAGCTACGGTCAAAATGTTCTCGCTCACTCTATAGAAGTTGCTCAGATTGCGGGCCTTCTGGCTGCGGAACTTGGCCTGAACGTTGATAAAGCCAAACGCGGAGGTTTGTTGCACGATATTGGTAAAGCGGTTGACCATGAAGTTGAAGGTTCACACACAGTTATCGGTGCGGAGTTGTTAAAGAGGTACGGTGAATCCGACGAAATTATCAACATGATCATGGCCCACCACGGTGAAGAGGAACCGATGACGCCAGAGGCGGCAATTGTCACGGCTGCCGATGCGATATCGGCTGCAAGACCTGGTGCGCGTAGGGAGGACATAGAAAGTTACATCAAACGTCTCATGAAGCTCGAAGAAATTGCAAAAAGCTACAAGTACGTCGAAAATGCGTATGCAATTCAAGCTGGTAGGGAAATACGTGTCATCGTCCAGCCAGAAAAAACCGACGACGCAACCATCGAAAAGATGGCACACGATATCGCTATGAGGATCGAGAACGAACTCCAGTATCCGGGGGTTTTAAAGGTTGTTGTGATAAGGGAAAAGCGGTCAATAGCGTACGCAAAGTGATATAAAATTTAATAAAATTTGGTACCTGGAGGTAAGCATGAGTATCATACTTGGAAGTCTTGCATTCGCGGTAGCCACGTTTCTCTCACGCTTGCTCGGTCTTTTACGAGACATGTTGATGGCTTCCAAGTTCGGAACAAGCTGGGAAGCGGATGCGTACTTCGTTGCCATCCTCTTCCCGTTCTTTTTAAGACGTGTATTTGGGGAAGGAGCGATGACTTCCGCTTTTGTGCCACTCTACAGCGAGTCCAAAGACAAAAATGAGTTCCTGTCTTCGGTTCTCACAGGTTTTACGCTTATCTTAATTGTTATCGTTTCAGTTTCGATGGTTTTCCCAGAAATCGTGGTTTACATGTTTAGTTCCGGGGCGCCGGAGCGTACAAAGGAACTTACAAAAACGTTGGTGCGTATTACCGCTCCATCAATACTTTTCGTATTCTGGTGGGCAATAGCGTACTCCATTGAAAACACGAGAGGAAGATTCTTCTATCCAGCCCTAACACCGATTTACCCAAACCTCGTGATGATAATCCTAATGCTTATTCCAGGACTCGGAATTTACGGACCAACCTGGGGTTTCTTAATAGGGGAAGGCATTGCGTTCGCAAGCCTCACTTACACGTTACGAAAACATAAGTTACATATAACACTTTCGCACTTTGGTGAGTTTCTCAAATACTTTTTTCCAAGTTTCCTGGCGATGTCTGTGTCTCAAATCAACAGCATTGTCGATACAAACGTAGTCTCTTACTACAGCTCGACAAATAGAGGAGGTGTTTCGTACCTCCAATATGCATCGAGGTTCTACATGCTTCCTTATGGGCTTTTTGGTGTGGCCGTAGCCACAGTTATTCTTTCTACTATCAGCAACGATAGGGAGAACTACAAACAACACTTACGAAAGGGAATAACATCGACGTTGTTCTTCACGCTTCCCGCAGCTATCGGACTTGTCGTACTCTCCCAGCCGATAATACGGCTTTTTTACGAGTATGGAAAATTCACAGCCCACGACACAAAAATAACGGCTCAGGTGCTTTCAGCGTACGCGAGCGGTTTGCCCTTCTACGGGGTTTACTCCACGATGTCAAGGGCAAGGCATGCGCTGAAAGATATGACAACACCACTGCGTGCCACGGTTCTCGTTGCCACTGTAAATGTCGTACTCGATTTGGCAGTCGGATTAAAATACGGACCTGTAGGCGTTGCGTTGGCCACCAGTATCGCAGGACTTGTAGGGTGTGTTTACCTGGTCTTGAAAGAACGCGAAAAAGACTTGTTTGAGTCCGAAAATATTTATGTCGTTATTTCTTCGACGGCGATGGGATTACTCACGTTTTGGTTTTCAACACTATCTTCAAGAAGGTTCTGGGTACTTTTCTCCACACTTTTTGGAGTAGTTGTGTACCTTTCAATCTCTTTCCTGTTCTTCAGACGCAAACTTACGAGCTTTCTGAAACTCAAAAAGGGTTGAAAGGGGAGAAGTATGATAGGCGAAGAGCTTGAAGTACTTTACGAAGTAGACAGCACCAACGAATTTTTGAAGCGAAATTACCGCTCGTTTCACGATGGTGCAGTTGTTGTGGCTATAAAACAAACTGCGGGGAAAGGACGGTTTGGCAGAACTTGGTATTCTCCAGAGGGTGGCCTTTGGTACTCGGTTCTCTTCAAGCCAAAGATACACATCGGATTGCACGTATACACCAAGATCTTTTCTATTTCCATTGCTGAAGTACTTAAGAAGTTGAAAGTAAAGGTCACCATTAAGTGGCCAAACGACATATACTACGAGGGAAAAAAATTGGCCGGAATCCTAGCGGAGGCGGTTTCGGAAAACAACAGAGTAGTTGCCATAGTTGTTGGTGTGGGTATCAACGTTAACAACGCTATTCCGGATGAACTGAAGGATGTCGGCATATCTCTCTCGCAAATTCTCAAGAAAAAGGTTAAAATAACGTACCTTCTTGACGAGATAAACAAGTATGCGTGGCACTTACTTGTTACTTACAGGAACGAACCGGAGAATATAACAAAGCTGTGGAAGAAATATCTCCATCCAAAAGAGGGATACCAGATAAAGTTCAGACGTGACGGAGAGATTCTCGAAGGTACGATTTTGAAAATCTCAGACGAAGCAATGTACATCGACGTGGGAGGCAGGGTACATGTTGTTCAAAGCATTCACGAACTCGTTGAATGACCAAAGGCAATCAACGATAACATTCTTGGCACTAACGTTAATTTTAATCTCCGCTTCTGTTTTTCCGGAAAGCATCTACGATTTAATCCAGCAAAAGGCTCCTATCAATTCTTTCACTGGGGTTTACTTCGTAGACGTTGACGGTACAGTGCTTGTCGAGTACAACGCTCATAAACTGTTCACACCAGCTTCGTTGACAAAGATTTTCACAACGCTATTAGCCTGGGAGGTACTTGGCCCGGATTTTAGGTACACAACTACGTTTTACATTCCTGCTGGTAGTACACGACCGACCATCAAGGGGAACGTTGTTATCAAAGCTAACGGCGACCCTTCCATGAGTGTGGACATACTCAGGCAGAACCTGAAGAAATTCAAGGACGATGGATATACGAGAATTGAAGGAAACATTGTTGTCGACAACTCGTTTTTCTCCAATGAGCGATGGGGAATTGGGTGGGAATGGGATTACAAGAATCCGTACATAGATGCCCTAGTACTAAGGGAGTACGTAACAAGCTTCTCGGCTAATGATAAAAGCGCGATGGCACTTTTTTATGGAAACCAAGTTAAACAAATACTTACTTCCTACGGAATTGAAGTGACTGGAAGCGTTATTGTTGGCAAACTTACATCCGGATACGTGGAGTATATTGCTATCCGGTCAAGCGCTTTGAAGTCGCTTATAGATATCGCGAATAAGTTCAGTAGTAACTCTTATGCGGAGCAAATCTTTAGAACTGTTGGACTAAGACTTTACAACCTCGGCAGCACGCAGAATAGCATTAAGGCTATGGATGATTTTGTAAAACGGCTCTTCGGGGATGTTTATCCATACAGGATTGTTGATGGTTGCGGTCTGTCCACTTATAACTTGATTACCCCCTACATGGTTACACAGACACTTCTTTATGCGTACAGAAATCATGGAGGATTGGATGGCTTCATATCGACGCTAGCACTTGGCGGAAAGGAAGGTACCATGGAAAAGAGACTCGGTGATATATTCGTGCGTGCAAAAACTGGCACACTCCAGGGTGTTTCCAATATTGCGGGTATCATGCGAACAAAAACTGGTCGAATAGTGTTTTTTTGCATCATGGTGAACAATTTCACAGCTCCGACGTACATGATAATGGCCTTCCATGATGAGCTTATTAGGTACGTTTGGAACAATTACTAGGGTCTGATTAATAAAATCCAGATGGCCATTTCTCTTGAAGTTCAAACTTTTGGAGTGAACGAACAAAGTCTCAGAGAGAGGATAATAGCTACTATCAGTAACAAAAACACAAGGAGGTATCGGATGTATGGCACAAGGTTGTCCCTCTCTCCAACGTAACCTCCAAAACTGTACGTGTACGTATACCTCATGCGACAAACGTGGTAAGTGCTGCGAGTGTGTGGCTTATCATCGTAGACTCGGTGAGATTCCAGGTTGTTTCTTTACCAAAGAGGGCGAGCGTACGTGGGATAGATCGCTCGAAAACTTCATTCGCGATAGGACAAGAAATAGATAAACTTTCATCAGTCACTCCAATGTGGAACGCTCATTCTAAACGTTGCGTTCCACATTGGTTGTGGAAGCTCTTTTCATCGAATCTCGTTAAATTCTTCGTACTCCTGCCCCTCCTGTTTTTGTTCCCACTTCTGTCCCAAACATGCTTCCCTCTAGATTTTCAATTCTTCGGGCACAGGGATGTGATTTGGCGTATTCGCTTCGATGTTCAGTACATTTACACCTCCAGTGCCGACGGTTCGCTTAAGGTGTGGGATGAGAACTTGCACCTACTGCAAAGCATTCCTACACACGATTCCTGGGCACGTGCTCTAGCTATAAATGACAAATTCGTTGCTGTGGGTGGGTACAAACCGGACAACACGATAAAGATCTTTGATAAAAACACTTTCAAGGTGCAAAAAGTACTGAAGATTCATTCTGGTTCGGTCTTCACACTTGAATTTTACGGAGACATCTTGGTGTCAGGTGGATCAGATAACTGGATAATCCTCACCGATACAAAGACATGGGGCTCAAAGTTTTTAAAAATCCACGATGCATGGGTACGCGAAATCATGGTAGTGAAAAAATCTCTTGTGTCTGTCGATGATCTTGGAAAAGTGGCGGTTACTGATTTAGAAAGCCTCTACGTACTTAAGCAATTTCGAGTTGATGGACTAATAACCTCGGCCACTTCTGATGGAGTATCGCGATGCTTCTTCGGAGATTCGAAGGGAAACATCTGGATTCTGGACTTGACAACCGGCCAGCTTTTCAAAAGGGTTGTCGAATCAGGCAAAGAGATACCCATTGAGGCACTTGAGTACATCAATGGCCAGCTGTACTGTGGAATGGCTAATTTAGTCTACAGGTTCGAAACTCGTGAAAATGATTTAAAGTTGCTTAACAAATTCAACGCATCACCTATTGATGTTACAACTGTAAAATTATTCAAGGGAAAAATTTTCGTGGGGAACAAGTACGGAGAACTTTATGTTTACACCCCCGAAGGACGGTACTTGAGAAAATCACAGCGATACGGCCAAACCCAAATCAAGATTTCGACTTATGGAAAACTCCTTGTTGTCGGTAAGGAGTCCGGGGATTTGGAACTCTATGACAACGAAACTGGGAAGCTTCTTTGGAAGCTTGCCCTACGTTCTCCAGTCAGATCCATCATGTTTGATAAGTCCGACAAGGAGGGAGTAACTGTTGGATGTGCTGATGGAATGTTAGCTTTCGTATCATCTGGAAAGTTGACAAGGGTTCTTAAATTCAGCGATGCAATAATTTCGCTTTCCGGAATGAATCGTCATGTTTTAGCTGGAACGAATCAACAATTGCTCTTAATAGATGTAGGACGGCCGTCGCCGGTTGTTCGTACGTTTAACATTAACGGTTGGGTGACAGCTATTAAAGTGGTTTCTTCGAAACCTCCAAAAGTGTACGCAGGCACAAACACCGGCGAGGTTTACATCTTTGATCTTTCCGGCACGTTTTTGAAACTCTCTGGAAAAATTCAGCTTGATAATGGAATCGTCGGTTTTGCGGAAATTGGGTTAAAGAGTATTGTTGCACTGACTTACTCGGGAAAGTTGTACGTGGTTGAAGATAATCGCTCACGTTTACTTACATCTGTGGAACCTCCGGTGTACGCACTTTCAACTGCGGGAAACGAAGTGCTTGTTGTTGGTGGTGCAGCTTACTCAGTGAATTTATCAAATACGTCCTTGGTACGGAAAATCTTTGAATCCGAAGTACCTTTCGTTGATTGCAAGTATTTAAATGGTCACTTGCTTTTGGCACTTTCCAACGGCCGGGTACTAGATGTCGAGTACATCCCCGGCAAATCTCCAAGGTTGGTGAAAGGCTACGTTCCGGAGTTATCCCCGTTCATAGTAATTCAGGTTATAGATAAAGAAAACATAGTCTGCGGCCACGAAAATGGAGAGATCTCCTTATGGAAAAAAATAGGTCCAAAAACTAAGTTCGAACTTGATAAAATTCTCGTGGACCACGCAACATCTGTGAGGGATCTTGTCGCGTTCAAAAATTACATACTCTCTGCTTCTTCAGATCGAACGATAAAAGTGTGGGATAGGAAAGGTGGGAGATTGCTCAACACTGTAACGTGTCACAACTCGTACGTTTGGGCACTTGAAGAGGCCGGAAATGTGTTAATATCCGGTGACTGGGAAGGTAAGGTATATATCTGGGATATTTCAGCCGCACCGGAAAATTTAAAGAAGCTCGCCGAATACAACATTGGAAGTTCGGTGTCAGATCTTAGATATTGGAAAGGGAGCATTGTATTCTCCACACTCGAAGGCGAAGTGGGCATTGTACGGAACAATCAAGTGGTAAAAAAACGAGTTGCGAAACAAACTTTGTGGACGATAAGCATCGGCAAAGAACACATTTTTGCTGCTGGTTGGGACGGTATCGTCTTCGTACTTGATGGAAGTTTGAACTTAGTTGCGCGTTTGAAAGCTCACAATTCCACGATTTTCAAGCTCGAAAGGTTTAACAACATCCTTTTAACAGCCGGTTCAGATAATCTGATAAAGATCTGGGAAATCTCAGAAGACGGTGGTAAAATTACGCTAAGGTTGAAATATACATACTCGGACTTTCGTCAGTCAATACTTGCGGTGGCATTCTCGAAAGAAACGGAAGAAGTAATCGTCTCGCAAGGACGGGAACTGGTGGCGTTCAAAATCAACGGAAAGGGAGGTACAAATTGATATGGAACGGACGATAAGTAGTATGGAGATATTCAAAGGAGTACTGCTTCATGTTTTGAAAGACGAAGTTGAACTTGAAAACGGTGTACACAGCACTAGGGAGTTTGTCCTACACCCCGGTGCCGTTGCAATTGTACCTATAACTGAAGATGGAAAGGTGGTACTCGTTGAGCAATACAGGTATCCAATAAAACAAAAACTACTCGAAATACCGGCTGGCAAGCTTGACAAACCAGGAGAGGATCCCTTGGAATGTGCAAAACGCGAACTAGAAGAAGAAACTGGATATACAGCGAGTGATTACATTTACCTGGGATGTATACACACAACGCCGGGGTTTTCGAACGAGATGATACACATCTACTTAGCACGAAAACTCGAAAAAGGGTGCATGAACCCCGACGAGGATGAAATCCTGAAAGTTCACGTTGAGGATTTCCAGGAAGTCTTGAAGAAATGTATAAGCGGTGAGATAACCGATGCTAAAACACTTGCAGGTATTTTCAGAGCGTACTTCTTTCTCAAAAATTCGAGAAACTTGGAGGAGTGATTACGGAAATGGTTAAGGTAATTATCAATGGTACGGAAACACTTTACCAAGCAAGTGACTTTGAAAACTTCAGTGATTTTCTCAGGAAACTAATCCCCGAAGGACAGGTACTCAAGACCTTGAAAATAAACGGCAAAGACGTGCCAATTGGCTTTGTAGATGAGCTTAAAGGTGCAAAAATTGACGAGGATATTACAATAGAGATGGAACTTGTTAACGCGGTAGGATTCCTCGTTGAGACTTTGAAAGATGTCCTTGGCTACATTGAACATGTCAAACGACTTTTGCCTGAAGTCTCAAAAAATTTGATTATGAACTCCGAATCTGGTTGGAAAGCGATAAAAGACTTGGCTGATGGGATTTCAGCGATGGAAAACTTAAGGACTTCAACTCGACAAATCACAAAACTCACTGACGAAGAATTGAACATGGTCACTAACCCATCTGAGGTGATGGAAGTGTTGAGGAACCTGCTCTCCGCTTTGGATTCAAGGGATAACCTCGAGGTTTCAGACGTTGTTGAAAACAAGATTCCCATCGTGCTCAACTACTATATAGAGTATTTCTCCAAAGTCCTCGAGGCGCTTAGGACGACAAATTGAGCAGCGGTAAAAGGAGGAATGCACGATGGATTACACTGAACAAATGGTAATGACCGCCAGTCCGGCAAAACTCGTGGAGTTGCTCCTGGAAAAAGCAATCACCGTAATCGAAGAAGCTAAAAAATTCATCCGTGAAAAGGATTATCCAAATGCGAACGACAAAATCATTCGCGCTCAAGACATAGTTATGGAACTCAATCTCTCACTTGACATAGAAAAAGGTGGAGATATTGCGAAAAACTTGAGAGCACTCTACACCTACATGTATAAAACGTTGGTGGAAGCGAACATTAAGAAAGATATCAATATGCTCGACGATGTCAAGGGATTGTTGAGCGAGCTATTGGCTACTTGGCGAGAAGCTATGAAGAAGGCCGGAAGCACAGCGAGTCAGATAGACGTAAACAAACCGAGGATAAATCTGACATTTTGAAAAAGATACATCAAGTTAGGTGAGGCAGATGAAGTTTACTCATGTGGTTTCGAACATATTTTTCATAGCCTTTGTTGTTGCACTTCTAGTGGCGATAATCTTCTTTGAAATCGGTATCAGAGCCTTCAGGAACCAAAACGAAAGGAAATCGAAAGAGAGCAACAGACTCGGTTTCAGGTGGCTCCTGATAGCGGTTGGTTTGTTACTTGTCTCGATACTCACCTCAATGTTTTGAAAAGGTTCGACCATTCATCTCTTCAGTTTTAATAAAATCCCCACACAAAAGACGATTTTTTGTGGGGATTTTTTCATCACAATTTGCTGAAGAAAAACAGATCGTGGTATAATAATTATCGGAGGTGACGAGTATGGAGCTGAAGTTCCTAACCTTCCACATAGGTGAGGAAGTTTTCGCAATCAACATAATGAAAGTAGAACGAGTAAAGGAGTACGAAAAGACTACTAAAGTTCCGAACATTGCCGACTACGTTGAGGGAATAATCAATCTCATGGGGGAACTCATTCCCATCATCAACATGCGCAAAAAGTTCATGCTGCCGGACTTTGAGAACAAGGAAAAGTCCAAAATCATCGTTGTTAAACTCGAGAACGGTAAAAAAGTTGGTTTACTTGTCGACGATGTTAGGGAAGTTCTGACAGTAACGGAAGAACAAATTGACGAACCTCCAGCACACGTTGGAGGAATGTCGAACATAAGATTCATCTCCGGTGTAATCAAGCTATCAAACGAGATGATACTCACACTCGAAGTTGATAATCTACTCACAGCCGAAGAAAAACTTGCGCTTGCAAATCTCTGAACGCGTACAAAAGCATGGGCGAAACCAGCAACATCAAAATTGACAACTTTCGCAACGTAGGTTATAATATTTCCCGCAAGGAATAAGATATCTGGTGTGGGTGTGTAGCTCAGTGGGAGAGCGCTTCCCTCACGAGGAAGAGGCCGTAGGTTCAATTCCTACCACACCCACCAACCTTAAAAAATAAAAGGGCACCGATGGTTCGGTGCCCTTTTTGCTATCCCGTGCAGGCTTGGATTATAACGCTTTCCAATAACGTCAAAGTACTAACGAAAAGAAGGGTAATAATTATTCCCTAAAGAACGTCAAGTAAACTATAAACAACAGGGAAAGCACCCACGTGAACCAATGAACTTCTTTACGTTTACCGGAGAGAGTCTTTACAATCGGATAAGTGATGATTCCCAAAGCAATACCATTTGCAATCGAGTAGGTGAACGGTATCATCGTCATGGTGACGAAAGCGGGTACGGCCTCGGTTACATCATCCCATTTTATGCCTGTCAGGCTCTTGATCATCAACACACCGACGAATATTAATGCGGGTGCGGTTGCTGCCGCTGGTATGGTGAGAGCAAGTGGTGAAAAAAAGAGCATAGCGATCATGAGGAGTGCAACAACGATGGCTGTAAGACCGGTGCGTCCACCAACGGCGATGCCAGTGCTACTTTCGATGTAAGTGGTTACAGTCGATGTTCCAAAAAGTGCACCAACAACGGTTCCTACTGCATCAGCAAGGTAAGCACGTTTCGCACGCTGAAGTTCCCCGTTCTTTTTGGTGAATCCTGTTCCTTCGGCCAGACCTGTCAGCGTACCGAGTGTGTCAAAGAAATCCACAAAGAAGAACGTTGCAACGACGACCCAGAAGGTTCCGGAAAGTAAGGTTTTTGAATCGAATTGGAGCTTGAAGAACGTTGGCGAAATGTCTGGGATTTTACCTACAATTCCTTGGTACTGTGTAACGTTGAAAAGTGGAGTAGCTCCGATAATGGTGGTGAGGATTATACCAAGCAAGATGGAACCTGGTATATTGAGAGCAAACAACACGACTGTGATGAAAAATCCGAGAATAGCAAGAAACGTGCTGGGGTTGTTGAGATGTCCTAGTGTGACAGCGGTGATGGGGTCTGGCATGACGATGCCAGAGTTCTTAAGTCCTATGAGTGCGATGAACAGACCGATACCAGCCCCCGTTGCAGCTTTTACCGGCTGCGGTACGGCCCTGGCTACAAAGCTACGTGCGCCGGTTACTGTGAGAAGCACAAAAATTAACCCTTCGATAAAAACGGCCGTGAGTGCCAGTTGCCAAGGAATGCCCAATTTTAGACAGACCGTGTAGGTGAAGTACGCATTCAATCCCATGCCAGGTGCAAGTGCGAACGGGTAATTGGCATAAAGTCCCATGATAAGTGTGGCCACCGCGGCACCAGCAATGGTGGCTACCATGAACGCTCCATAGTACTGGTTGTAGAGCGCTTGGTTGACAATTTTTCCAGTTTGGTCGAAGATACCCGGCACGGCTTGGACAAGGATCGAGGGGTTAACAAAGACGATATATGCCATGGTTAGGAAGGTGGTCAATCCGGCAACAACTTCACGACGCACCGAAGAGCCCGCCTGCGTGATGCTGAAAAACCTATCCATCTTTTTCATCCCCCCACAGCAAAGTTTCGCGCTTTCCTCAAGGAGTTCGCGCAATACGTTAAAATATTACATTTTCTGCCACTTGTTGTCAATTGCCCTGTTTTTTAAATTCCTTTGAACTCACTTTAACTTTATCCTCGTTTTACTCTCAAATTCCACAACTACGCCGTCAACAACAAGATGATCTATGTCCGTACCACTGACCATTTGGATGATTGCATCTTCAAGGTCTTTTTTTTCGCGGTTGAGTTCCTTTATCGTTTCCTTGACGCGCAAATACCGACGGATGAAGTTCTCGAGTGTTTGCATCAAGTGCTCATTTTTTACGCTCTCCTGCATCCTACAACACCTCGCTTATAGTTTTTACAACAGTCTCTATTTCCTCATCAGTCAATTCTGGAAAGATGGGGAGTGCGAGTGTTGTCTTGGAAAGTTTCTCGGAAACCGGGAAATTCCCCTCTTTGTAACCTAAATGTGCAAAGCATTTTTGTAGATGTAATGGCAATGGATAATAAAGTGCTGTTCCGATACCACTTTGTGTCAGGTGCTTTTTGACGCGCTCGCGCTGTTCGTTCGTTTCGAATTCGACGACGTACTGGTGGAAGACATGGTATCTGTAACCTCTCTCCTCGACTTTTGGGTACTTGACCAGCAATTTGAACTTTCCAAAGAGTTCTCCGTATTTCTTGGCTATTTCGATTCTACGCCCAGTCCAATTATCAAGGTACTTGAGTTTCACGAGCAATATGGCTGCGTGGATGGAATCGAGCCTGGAGTTGTAACCAACCATTTCGTGGAAGTACTTCTCTTTTGCACCGTGCTGACGGAGCATCCTACACTTCTGGGCTATTTCATCGTTGTTTGTTACGATGGCTCCCGCATCACCATAAGCACCAAGATTTTTTGTTGGAAAGAAGGAGAAAATCCCCACGTCACCGAACGTACCGGATTTGACGATTCGATCTCCGAGTTTTCCCTCACTTCCTATCGACTGAGCGGCATCTTCGAGAATCTTTGCACCATACCGCTCTTTCAGATAAATTAACTCGTTGGGCTCGACGGTGCGTCCGAAGAGATGGACCGGTATGACCACCTTCACCGATGGGTCGTTCTTCAGTACATCTTCCACCTGGTTTAGGTCGATGTTATAAGTACATGGATCGACATCTACAAAAACGGGGATGGCGCCGTTCCGCACGATACACGAAACAGTTGCGAAGAAGGTATAGGGAGTGGTGATGACCTTTTCCCCTGGTTGAATATCCAGACTCTGCAGTGCGATGACAAGAGCATCGCTACCGTTTGCCACACCCACAACATGTTTAACCCCAAGATAGTTTGCAAGTTCACTTTCGAACTTTTCAACCCATGGACCGAGTATAACACGTCCATCACTCAAAACTTCGTCAACGACCTTGAGGACTTCGTCTCTCAGTTGAATGTACTGGCGTGTTAGGTCAAATAGCGGTATTCTCGTCTTTTCCGGCATACTATTTATTCACCACCGCGCAGTATTCTTCGGAAAAGACCAACCTAACAAATTCTAGGTTTTTGTACACCACGTATATGTCCTTTTGTGGATTGCCTTCGAGTATATGGATGATGTTCGACTTTTCCGTTACTTTCTCGAAAGAAGTGTCAAACCGTACAATTTTTGTAAACTGTTCGATTCCGATCTTTCCAGACCTCGAAGGTTTGAGGTACACGTCGAAGTTTTGAATCTGGCTTTCGAAACGTTCAAAATAGTCCTTGGCAATTGCTTTGCTACCTTCGTTGTAGTAGATGAACCCAAGCAGTAGCTTCGCTTCGGGATATTTTTCAAGTTTTCTAAGCCTGTCGAGCTCTGGGCGATAACCAGATAAGTATCGTCGAGCCTCCATAGCAACCACTCCAAACGGGCACCAATTCGGTGCTTGGACGGTTTCACCGCGCAGAAACGCTTTGTGGACGTTCAAACACGTGTGGGATTGGATGGGGTACTCACGTGTAGGGTCAACGTAAACAGAAAGTAGAACAACCAGCGAAGCGAAAATCCGTTCCCTTATGGCGTTGTTTATCTGGTCCTCTGTTGCGGTGGAGCAAAAAACTGTGTAAACAAGTTCCCAGAATTTTGATTTCTTGGCGAGCACTTGGAGAATTTTTTCCACACCATCCAAACGGCCCTTGTGAAGTTCGTTCTGTAGTAGGAGCAAAATGGGGTAGATGCTATCCGGGTTATCTTTCAAAAATTTAGCTAATTCTTGCGATACATCTTCTCCGCTGTACAGCTTTGCAAGTAAATGGTTGTACCGTGCTTCGATAAGATTACTCTGAGAGAACGTATTCACAGCGCCACGCAAATCTCCGGTGAGCAACTTTATCAACCCGTCGAAGACGGTCTTTCTCTGAAGATTGTCGGTGCGGGTGAAAAAGACCTTAAGTGTTTTCATTACGTCATCTAGTCCCGCATCGTAATCCTGCGCGTTTATATCGTACGGTGTGAGTGAACGTTCCTCCACGATATGCGCACTCACGGTGACAGCTTCTCTTAGTCTCTTCATCGTTGTTTCGTCGACAGTTTGTTGCTTTTGATCCGTCTTTTTTTCCTTCAAAAGTCCTCTTTTTTTCAGATCCTTCTCCAGTTCCTGTTTCAGCCTCATTATGTTATCCAACTTATCGTTCTCTTTGTCCCACATCGTCCCACCTGACTTCCCTGTAGTCTCTTCTGAAGCTGAAAAACGTCTTGCCGACAATTACGTGATCAAGAAGTTGAATGCCCAACATCTCACCGGCTTTCTTTATTCTGAACGTAATTTCCACATCCTCCGGACTTGGATTTGGGTCCCCGGATGGGTGGTTGTGTACCAGCACTATCGCGGCACTGTTTCTCAGGATGGCTTCCCGGAAAACATCTCTAGGATGGACGATGGAAGCGTTGAGTGTTCCGCGGGAGATGTCTTTTGAAGATATGTACCTGAGCTTGGAGTCCAGAAATAGAACGCGTGCAACTTCTTGATGGAACGACTGCATGTCTATGCACAGTCGGAAGACCTTCTCTGGGGAGTTGCAAATGCCTTCTTCTCTGAGTGTCTCTTCCTTCACCAAGCGTTTTGCAAGTTCCATGGCGGCGATGAGCGTGATAGCTTTCACATCACCAAGACCTGGAAAATTTTTTAGCTCATGAAGAGTAGCACGTGAAAGTGTGTAAAGGCTTGAGCCAAACGTATCGTAAAGTTCCTTTGAGAGTGTTAGTACATCCTTTGACTTTGTCCCCGTTCTCAGCAAAATAGCGATTAATTCGTGGTTTGTCAGGTTCTCTGGTCCGTCGTTCAGTAACCTCTCACGTGGACCGTTTTTCAAAGACATAACTCTGGAGTACCCCCCTATCCATGAGCCGTTCCCACAACTTCGGTAAAGGTAGCCCAACGACGTTTGTGTATTCACCATCGATTTTCTCAACAAGCACCGCACCAAGGCCCTGAATACCATAGCTGCCGGCTTTGTCTAAAGGTTCTCCGGAGGAAATATAGTACCTGATCTCTTCATCGGAGAGTTTTCTGAACTTTACACGTGTTACTTCGTAAAAGGTTTCCGTCCACTCTAACGTTCTTAGGCAAACACCTGTGTAAACCTCGTGCCAATGTCCAGAGAGAGCTTTTAACGTCTTAAACGCATCTTCGAGATTTGCAGGTTTGCCCAAAGCTTTTCCGTGGAACCAGACGAGGGTATCAGCCGAGACAATTATATCATCTTCACCTAGTTCTTGAACAGCAAGCGATTTTTTCAGAGCGATGTCCGTAACGATGGCCTCAGGAAGGGTAAACTTGGATACTTCAAGAACGTTTACGTGCACCGTTTTGAATGGTATTCCAAGTTTGGAGATGAGTTCGATTCTCCGCGCTGATGTGGAAGCTAAGATAAGCATTGTTTACCTCCTTCTCTTTAGCTCCTGATGAGCCTGTACCAAATGTTTTCAACGGCTAAATCGTATTCTCTGAATCGGTCTTTTGAGCAAACAACGGCGTTGTACTGCTTGCACAAGCTGATGATTAGTTCGTCAGCTGGCGAATGAAAGTACGTGCGTTTGTAACCCAAGTACCTGGTTTTGAATTTGTACTTCGCATTCGCATCAAAGACGATGAAGAAGGGAAAGTACGTTTCTTTGAGCGTTGCAATCTTAGAAAGAAGATCGTCGATTTTCTCCGGTCCTCTAAGTTCCCTTTGCATCATTATGTTGCTGCCGTCTATGACCACAGGTACAGATGGCTTGGGGCTGGATAACACCTTCCACACGTAAGGGTGCACCTTGTTTTTGATTTCAGAACGTTCAATAGGGCCGAGGTATTTCAAAAAATCCGTAAGCCAGAGGTTGTCTTCGAGATTCTCAGGTTTCGTGACCAAAATTTTCGATTTTATCTCCACGATAAAACTATCACGCTCGGCGGTTTCGTATGCGTAGAGCTCAAGAAAATTGTCCAGCCCCAGTTGTTTTAGTTCTTCCTTCCTTGATTTCAAAAAATCCCTGTAGTTCTCGATCTTACCGTTGGGAAAAGGAAATTTTGAAGGTTGCATCCAAAACAGGAGTTCGTACACGACTATCTTTGGTATTTTGTATCTTTCAAACTCGGAGATTTTCGCTTCCAGTGAATCTTGACTATTGATGAGGTTGTCGATGAGAAAAGAAAGTGCCAGCGGGTTCACTTTGTTTAAACTCCTGCCTTCGGAAAGCTCGAGGTTTTTGGTAAGAACCTCAACATTACCTCTTGTCAGTCTTCTATAGCCGGATAGGATCGAAACGATTACCTTTCGCTTTATCTCGAGAGATTTTAGCCTCTCCATGAATTGTTGGCTGTAAACGTCGTTTTTCAACCCTTTCAACTCCTCAGAAGAGAATTACCTAAACAATTATAGCATACACACAGGAACGCTGTGGATAGAAAACGAAAAGAGTTGTTTAGATGAAATAAGGGCGGGCAGAACCTTTTTATATCAATTTTGAGGACCTTCAAACGGGTTGGGTACTTGAAAAATCACGAATGTTTTGGTAAAATATAAAACGCAACGTAGGTAATTCAATTGCCGAGGTGGCGGAATTGGCAGACGCGGTTGACTCAAAATCAACAGGGGTTCAAACCCCGTGCGGGTTCAAGTCCCGCCCTCGGCACCAGAAAAAAACAAAAGGCGGTGGATCTTTCCACCGCCTTTTTTGTTAGAGTATTCACTTTTAGACACTGTTGACGTCTTCGGGCCAGGAAAGTTTGTCTAAGTGCGGGTCAACCAAGGAGTCTCAATGCGTTCCAGTTACTCACGTTGGACTGAGAAAGTACTCCAGCAGTTGCCCGTGTCGTAAGTTGCGTCCTGACCCAATCCATGACACCCCGTGCCATATCAGTGTCAACGAGAATGCTAACCGAGGATGTCAAGTTCAGCATCGTGTTGCTCAGCTCTCGTGCAGCGCTCGCGAGTCTGTTTGTCGTGGCGCCTACGTAACCACGTGTATTTGAGACAGTCTCGATAGCCCGATCCAAAGCTTTCAATGCATTTTGCGCGTTTTCAACACTGCTTAGGTTCGTGTTTTCCAGTCCCAAGTTTCTGAGATCCATACTTGGGAGCGAGACCGTCATCTGCTGTCCTTCGTTTGGACCGGTTTGAATTCGAAGGTTCCTTACCTCGCCACCGAGTACTCTGATGTTGTTGTACCGTGTGTGCTCAACCGTTCTGTTAATGCTCTCTGCAAGTCTGGTAAATTCCTGTTGGAGGGTTTGGCGCTCAGCTTCTGTCAAGGTTGCATTCGAGGCTGCTACTGCCAACTCACGCATCCGCTGTAAGCTGTTTGAAATAGCCCTCAAACCACCTTCGGCAACGTTCATCATTCCTATGGCATAGTACGTACTTTGCATCGCTTCGCGGTACCCGCTGATTTGTGCTCGCATACGCTCAGCAATTGCCGCCGCTGAAATGTTTTGTGCCAAGGGAATCGTTCCTTGAGCTAAAGCTCGAGCTTGCTCTTGGCCGGTTCGCTGGAGTGTTTGCAAATACCTAATTGCCCACATTCCCACGTTGTTATTTATTCTCACAGTTACCACGCCCCTTTTTGGTCCTTTCTTGGCCTCTTCAAAACGGTTCGTAGGTATCTTTCATTTTATTAGACCTTGAGGAGTGGTATTTCGTTCAAAGTTTTTGAGTTCATTCCGAGCCAAATTTCTGCTCTCCAGCCATTTGAAAAAGTCATCTATGGATTCTTGTATCATTCTGGGTGTGTAGTTGACGAAACTCTCCAACTTTGCACGCGAATACCTGTAGGCCATTCTCAGGTTGTGAACCGCATAAGGTACGAATTCGCTCTCGATACCAAGTGCGTTGAGTATTAAACCCCCGTATGAGACAATTTCGGCCGCGCTCCAGCTGAGTACTTTAAATGATTTCGAGCCACACAAAACCGGCAGCTTTGAAAAATCAACCATCCTCCCGGAAATGATGAAGCTATCTCTGTTGATTTTCCCAGAAAAGAAAAGTTCGAGTAAATCGACCACGGCATTGGCGCAATCTCTAACGTCTACAAAATCGAAGGAACCTGGAACTGTGTACCGAAGTTTGCCACTCTTGAAGTTTATCAAAACTCTTGAAAAGTACGATAACCTGTAATCGAAAGGTCCATAAATTCCAGTTGGGAAGAATACAAAACCATCGAGTCCTTGTTTAAATGCGTCAAGTACAACTTTTGTTGCGATGGCTTTTGACTTTGCGTAATGACCGTGTACTTTCTCCTCGTTGATTTCGTCATCTTCGCTGTATTCACTCCCAGGAGCTTTATCAACAAAAACATGCACAGAGCTGGCATAAACAATTGGACAACCGCGAAATCTTGCTTGGTTTAGAATGTTTTTCGTACCATCAATATTCACAGAGTAAACCAGTTTTTTATTCTTCGGGGTGATTGAAATAACCGAAGCTAGGTGAACTATTACATCCACATCAGCTGCTAAATCTTCGAGATCCTCGCGAATATCCCTAAAAACTTTTTCCGTTTCCAAACCTTCCAACGGGAGTATAGACGTTCTCGGTTCAATCAGAGCTTTCACTTTGAAACCTCTTTCCAGTAAGGTCTTGCAGAGCACGTTTCCAAGGTGACCGGTGGCTCCGGTGACGAGGATCTTTTTCACAAATATGCCTCCCAAGCGAATGTCTATGCACAAGGTTAATAAAAAATGGTCGGGGCGACTGGACTTGAACCAGCGACCTCTTGCACCCCAAGCAAGCGCGCTAGCCACCTGCGCTACGCCCCGACTCATTTTTTAGCTCAGAAGAATATTAGGTATTTGGATTTGGTCACAATAAAAATTTTAACACAGCTTTTGATAATTTCAAGTGGTACTTTCAGTGGATATTAAAGGCAATTTTACCTATTCTCGTTGGAGCTTTTTACGATACCAGCAAGAGTTTATTAAGCAGCGGGTACACAGTGGTCTTGTTCTACATAACAATTTTGCGTGCTCTACGATTAATCCGTGAAGTTCTTGGTAAAGTTGCGTGTTCGCGGGGTAGATTAGATGGAAGAGATTCTGGATTTGTTCGTAACTTTCAAGTTTCATGTTGAAAATCCTGTTCAACAGTCTTTTCGTGTAGGCATCAACTACAAAAACTGGTCTTTCGAGAGCGTAAAGCAATATCGAGTCAGCAGTTTCTTTTCCGACACCCTTAATATTCAGGAGCTCTTCCCTTAAGGCTTTCGTATCCTTTCTTTCGATTGCCGTTAGGTCGAACCTATAGGTCTTGAGCCAGCTTAAAAGATGTCTTAGGCGAACGGTTTTAACGTTGTAAAAACCAGCGGGTTTTATGAGTTCTGCCATCTGCTTATCATCCAGGTAATATAGAAATTCCAGCAGACTTGGGTGTGCTTTGGAATTTTCATTCCAAGCACGCTTTATATTATCCATCGCCCTTTCAACGTTTACCCAGTTTGTGTTTTGCGTAAGGATAGCTGATACGAGGATTTCCTCTGAAGAACCAGGCCACCATTTGCCCTGAGGGCCATAGATTTCGAGTAGTTTTGCGTGAAGTTCATTCAGTTTCATAAGTTCCATAGTACGTATTTATTCCAAAAATACGTTCTTTTCTTCGGGGAACCTACGGCCTTTGACGTCTTCTTTGTAGTTTTTCACCGCTTCGAGCATTATATTGTAAACGTTTGCGTACTTCTTGGCGAATTTGAGTTCTTTATCCGTCAGCCCGACTACATCGTGGAAGACGAGTACTTGACCATCGCAATAACGTCCCGCGCCGATTCCAATCGTTGGGATCTTCAGCGCCTCTGTTATCTGTTTAGCCACGTTTTCAACAACAAGTTCGAGCACTATCGCAAAGCAACCAGCTCTTTCAAGAGCCAACGCGTCGTTGAGAAGTTTTTCACTACTTTCCGGAGTTCTACCCTGAACGCGATGACCTCCAATGAGGTTCACCGACTGTGGTGTGAAACCGAGGTGCCCCATCACAGGTATACCAGCGGAGATGATTTTCTTTATCGTTTCGATCTGCTCACTTCCACCTTCAAGTTTAACTGCGTTTGCTCCGGCTTTGAGCATAAGTCCGGCATTCTTCACAGCTTCTTCAGGACTAATTTCGTACGAGAGGAAAGGCATGTCACCGATGACGAATGCGTCCGGAGCACCACGTCGTACGGCCCGGATGTGTTCCAACATTTCCTCCATGCTTGCGGGTAATGTGCTGTCATAGCCTAGCACGACGTTGGCTAGTGAGTCTCCAACAAGTATAAGGTCCACACCGGCTTCGTTTGCAATCCTTGCGGTTGGGTAATCGTACGCCGTTATCATAACGATAGGTTCTTTTCCTTTCATCTGCAGTAGTTTAAGAATATTCATATCCAACCTCCTTCGTTTTAGTTTGCGGAGCGTGATACCGTTACCACCTTGTCGTTAGTTCAAGTGATGTTTCCGGTAGAACTTTGTATTTTTCCAGCAGGTCGCGGATATCTTTCGTTACGTATATTCTTATTATCTGTATCATATTGTTTCTCATAAAATTGTACGCGGGATAGTTCTTAACGTATTCTTCAAAAGTCATCAGGTGATTCTTCTTTATGATGTATATATTGCTCCTCAAAAATTCCTCTGGATGCACGATCGTAAGTTTGTACGGTGTGTCAACTTTGAATATTTCATCGAAGTTGCTCAGTATGTTTAAAATTTGCTTCTTATCCTCCTCATCGGCAACGTCAATTGAACGTTCGAGTTTCAGTCTTATTTTTTGCAAGAGGTCACTTGCAATACCTTGGCTTACCAACGTCGGATCCACACCTTCGATAGAGAACGGGGTTTCAAGTACCAACTTCCACAGGTTCCGCGACTTGAGTCTCTCAACGATTTCGTAAGCCATCACTATATCGAGCTCAAGTGGCTGTAAATCTATTTCATACTTAAGAAGGCTCTCTTTTGTGTCTTCACCTCCGCCGTACGTTTCCACAAGTTCGTTAAATTTAAAAATGATTTCGTTAATGATAGTTTGATCGGTTAAATCCATGAATGATTCGATATTCATAACTCGTTCATCGAGTTTGAGAGCTTTATACGAAAGTTCAAGAAGTTCTTGGATCATCATATCGACAGCTCGGGAGGTCTTATGAAAGTAAACGTTTTTGTACATCATAAACCTACCAAAAAGGATGGTGTATATTTCGTCGACAACCTTTGAGTCGTAAGCAAGAATCTCACACCCTTCCTTTTTCACAATCCTCGAATTACGTATCAAACGGTCTATCGAGCCTGTGCCGAAACCTCTCGTTCCAGCGTAGTAGGAATCCCTAAGGACGAAATCGAGTCGGTCCGCACCGAGCGGCCCTTGGACTATGGCAAAGTCAATGGTACCGGATGTTTCTCCTTCGTAAACTTTCGAAACCTCTTTCATGAGGATGGCGAAGTTTTCCTCCATATCTGTGGAAAGCTCGCCAATCGTTAACCTTAAATCCTCGACCACTGCTTCACGCAACCTGTCGGGGGCTTCTTTAAACTTTCTAGCAAGTTCCTTTGGGAGATATTCTTCCAAAAGTTTGTGCCGGTACTCATCGTGGCCGTCGATGAAACCAAGCTTTCTATAAACAACATCATCGAATTGATGACTAAACGGTCCATGACCGATATCGTGGAGTAGTCCGGCGAGCCGGAGTATCCTGACCTTGTCTGGTGATTCGTATAGCCGTTCGGCGTATATCCCCGCCAAGTGCATCACACCGAGTGAATGTGCAAACCGGGTGTGTGTGGCACCAGGATAAACGTACTCTGAGCCAACAAGTTGGCTTAGGTATCTCAGACGCTGCACGGCTTTTGTATCGATTATAAGTATCTCGGTGGGATAGAGCATTATCTCCGAATATATAGGATCTCTTGAAACTTTGTAGTACACACCAAAGCACCTCCCAGATGGTTTGCGATGAAAATTCGATAATGGAATTCGGTGTTCAAGAGATATTCTCCGAACTTCAAATCTATTTTATCACAATCAATTTCGAAAAGGACCGAATACCAGAAATTTGTTCGGATTTTGTGCATCTTGTTATTTGCGTCTTTTTCTTCATAAGGATTGTTTTCAAAAATGTGATAATAGAATTTCAGAAGGACTTGTCTGTGGAATTGGCTTTGTAGTATAATATAATTGCACGGTCGAATTTCCACTCATAGTTGTCAAGGGGGCCGTTGGCCTTATCTTAAAAAAGGGAGGGGTTCGCGTGAAGAAACTTGTTCTTCTTGGACTGTTGCTAGTTGGAGCTTTCTTGCTTGCAACACAGGTCAACTACGGTATCTTTGCAGACATCACAACAACGAACGTGTGGAACTTGCTAGGTGCCGGTTCGACGAGCTGGAACTTCGCTGTCCAGATTTGGAAATACCCGTCGATTCTCGGAATGAACAAAGACGGCATGCTCATTCCGGCCGCGGCAGCGGAAATCCCGAAACTTGTTAAAGAAGGCAACATGTGGACTGTTACAGTCAAGCTTAGAAAAGACATGCGTTGGTCCAACGGTGCACCGTTCACGGCTGATGATGTTGTGTTCACTTACACGACTGTCAAAGAATTGGAGATTCCTGGTGGAAACTGGAGCGGTGCTTACGAGCCGGAAAAGGTTGAGAAAATCGATCAGTGGACAGTTAAGTTTTACTTCAAGGAAAAGAGGACCATTAGAATATTCTACGACACACTCATGACCACCATAGTTTGTAGCAACTATTGGAAACCAATTGTCGAAAAAGCGAAAAAGCAGAAAGATCCCGTAAAATGGCTCCTTGCTCAGGAAGTTATTGATCCGGGCATCGCTGCACTGAACCTTGGAAAGATAGAGAAAGGTGCGTTTGCTCAAGTCACAAAACAAGTTTCTGACGATAAGTACTGGGCGTTCGGTGAAAAGAGCATATACTACAAAAATGGTGGCTTTGCTATCGTTAATCCGAAGACCGGGTTCAAGTGGCAGAGTGACAACCCGAAACCAACCGGCGCAGTTGATCTGGAAGTTGCTAATGGGCCTTTCGTGAACACCATCGTTTACAAGATATACGGTAATAAACAGGTTGCTATCCAAGCCCTGATCGCTGGAGACATTGACTACATCTACAACCCCGTTGGACTCACCGCAGGTGAAGCGGAACAGCTTAGAGGTCAGAAGGACATAAAGGTTGTCTCCAACCCGCAGCTCGGTTTCAGGTACATCGCGTTCAACATGAGAAAGTTCCCAATGAGTGTTAAGGAGTTCAGGCAAGCGATTGCTGCTCTCGTTGACCGTGACTTCCTGTGCAACCAAGTGCTCCAGGGAAGGGCTATACCACTTGCAACACCAGTTCCACCAGCTAACACGTTCTGGTACAACTCCGCTGTTAAGACGATTGGTGAAGGCTTGAGCATGGGAGAAAGGTACCAGCTCGCCGTTAGCTTGCTCAAGAAGGCTGGATTCAAGTGGGATGTTGAACCGGTCATAGATCCAAAAGATACGAAGAACCCGGTTAAGACACCTGGTAAAGGTTTGAGGGGCCCGGATGGAAAGCCAGTTCCAGAAATCGAATTCCTGTCACCGGGTATGGACTACGACCCGATGAGGGCTCAGACGGCTATGTACATCGAGCAGTGGGCAAAGAACATTGGTATTCCACTCAAACTAAAACTGACCGACTTCAACGAAATCGTAACAAGAGCGTTTGAAGAGGTTAACTTCGACATGTATTACCTTGGTTGGGGTATCGGAAGGATACCAACCTACTTCAGGTCCTTCTTCCACAGTGCGGAAATGGCACCTGAGGGAAACAACACACCTGGTTATGCTAACCCAGAATTCGACGCACTCATCGATGAATTCGAATTTGCCGATAACTTCGAACAGGCGAGGAAAGCAATATTTGAAGCTCAGAGGATTCTTGCTGAAGATCTACCATACATAGTTGTCTTCACAAACCCGATGATCGAGGCTTACAGAACGAACATCAAGTTCCCATACGACACAGTTCTCGGAGGAATCAACAACTACTACGGATTCCCGGAAAACGTCAAGAAGGTTCAGTAATAATTTTTCCGAAATACCCCTTGTCCTCCCCCCGCAAGGGGGGAGGTTTAATTGGTAAAGTCTTGGCGAAGTCTGAAAAAAGGAGAGGTGAAGATGACGAATCCGGTCCTGATATTCGTATTTGCAGGTCTTTTACCGGCAGTAGGTGTTGTTTACGCTATTTATAAAGGAAAAGCTCCGCAAAATTACATATTTTTAGCCATCTCACTTGCGCTCTATTACGGAGCGCTCACTAATTTTAGATACCTTTACCTTTTCAGTCCTAGGTTTAATTACATACTCGCACCTATTATCTACTTCTACGGGTTCAACCTTTCAGGGCTTTCGAAATTCATCCGAAACAGACTTGCACAAATTGTTTTGTTACTGGTGATTTACGTCACGGTTGTATTTTTCATTTTCCTCGCCATGCCAGGTGACTACACTACTAAGTTCCTGCAGGATCCAAAGATTAGGCAAAACCCAGAAGTCTACGAACGTATGAAACAACTCTTTGGAGTCGACGACCCGTGGTACGTTAAGTATTACAAGCACATGAAAAACTTCTTCAACCTTGAACTGGGAATATCTTTCAGTGAATACCCAAAGCGCGTTGAGGAAATAATTGCCGAGAGATTGCCGCGAACTTTGTTTCTTTTCCTTGCGAGTTCCGTGTTGTCCTTCCTACTAGGGTTCGATCTTGGAAAAAGAATAGCCTGGAAGCGTGGTGGGCTAACAGATAAAATGGCCACGTTCGTAGGTATTGTTTTCTGGACGATATTCACGCCATTCTATATGCTCATACTCATTTGGTTATTCGCTGTCACGCTGAGGCTTTTCCCGCTTTCAGGTTTCATTACACCAACGAAATGGTTCGATGCACCGTTCAGTGCGCAAGCGGTGTTCATTAGGTTACTCCTCACAGAATTGTTCATGCTCGTAATGTGGATTATCGGTATAGTGGTTGCTGGTAGGTTGAAAACTATAAGAGCGAAGAGAACTGCAATTTGGGGTTTCGTAATTGGCGGAGCAATTATTGCTTTCGTGTACTGGGCAGCGAACGGTATGGGAACGTACGCACTTGATATTGTGCATCACTTGGCACTGCCAGTTATTGCACTTGTTACGCTGCACTTTGCGGGTGATATGCTGGTAATGAGAGATACAATGCTTGAGGTCATTAAGGAAGATTACATTACGACAGCACGTGCAAAAGGACTCCCAGATAAGGTCATCAGAGACAAACACGCAGCAAGGACGGCACTCTTACCTCTTATGACGAGCTTCGTTATTGGACTTGCGTCGACCGTGAGTGGTGGAGTTATCACCGAGACGATGTTCTCCTGGAAAGGTATGGGATTGACACTCCTGGAAGCGACAACAGCTCAGGACACACCCCTTGCAATAGGTTGTCTTGTTTTCACCGGTGTGCTCGTTCTTCTCGCACACCTTGTGGCCGATATACTCTACGCGTTCTTAGATCCTCGAATAAGATACTGAAGGAAGAGGTGAAAGGTAATGGTGCAAACCGCTTTGAAGAGAGAATCAATAGCGAAGATAAAGTTTAAGCTTTTTATAAAGAACTTCAGGAAGAACTGGGCATTATTTAGAGAGAGCAAGATGGGAATGTTCGGCCTCTGGGTAATCATTGCCTTTGGTATATTCGGGGCCTTGTCTCCCATTGTACTCAACCTAGTTGATCCGAGTATCTACGATCCGGTTATCGGGCTTGATAATCGCGTTCTTTCATCAAAGTACATCACGGATTTCCTCTCCACTCAAAATTTAATAAAAGGAATAGAGATACCTGCTGCGCAACTCTGGGTTTATTCCTTTATGGACCAAGGCGAAGATTTCAGGGCACGTATGGAGGACTTAGTCAGAAGTGCACAATATGAGATCATGAACACTTACGCTCCGGATAGCATGAGACACTTTCTCGATACAATAGCCGACAGTTACATACCGGCAAAAGAACGAATGTATTTCCAAACGAGCATCTCTGAACTTGTTGACAAGGGTGTGATAAAGGTAGCCGCGATTACGTCGGTTAGGGACGTTGGTAACAGGGACCGTTTTTCATTTGGCGATTTCTCAAGGCTTTTGGAAAACGTTGATTACAAAACTCTTGCGTTGGCAATATCCCCGTACAAGGATACGGACGAGTTTTCACGCGTGCTCTTGTGGTTCAGGGGACTTAACAGAAATAATCCAGAACTTGTCGCGGAGTTTGAGCGAATTGCTAACGGCTCCCATAGCGAGGAAGAAGTCAAGCGGGCTGAGGAAGAGGTTCTAGAGGTTGCCAGAAAGATCGTTGATGAAAGTTCAAAAGGAGGCCAGGTCAACGTATCTTCGAACACGCAACTTATGGAGATCATTGCAACCGAAAGTGTTCCAGTCTCAGGATTGATTAACGCGGCAGCGTTCACACTTATATCGGATATTCTCGTCCTCTCAAAGGAAGACGAGGAACTTAGAAAGGCATTGGAAAACTCACGGTTTAAGGATTTGATAGCGATTGCCGAATCGAAGCTTTCGAACATTGATAATCCTGAAATATTGAAACCGGCGTTGGATAAAGCACGCACGAGTATCAGCAACATTTTGAAAGAGATGAATGAGCTCGGTTTTAATGTCAAAGTTGAAGATGTGGAAAGGTTCCTCGAGATATACTCTGGTATGGAGCTTGCCAAAATATCCGTTGATATCGGTCCGGAGTACAGGGCAAAGCTCGAAGAGAAGCTCGCGGAAGTGTCGCGAGAAGTTCGCAAGGGTTATGTTGCGCAACTTAACAGCATATTCCTCAAAATCGCAATGGCGAGAACCTTTATGGCAAGCCTCCTTGGGACGAAAGATGTTCCCGGTTCGTACGAAACACTTGGTTCAAAGGTCATAGCGTCTCTGGCAGATCCGGTCGTTTCGTTGATGGCTTATGCGTTCGCTGGTAGTAGCAAGTTGCAAAAGGTGATAAGTAATATAGAAAACTCCCAGCTTGACGATTTCCGACGGATGGATATTGTGGAAAAGCTGAAGAACCTCCAGGAACCTGTTGAGGCTGTGAGGTTCCTCATAGGAGAAGGAGACATAGACGATGAGATTTACGAAGCGCTCGTAATAGAACACGTTAGAAACTTGGTGGATCCTTCCGAATGGAACAATGTCAAAAAACCGTCGGACATAGAAAAGAAAGAAAAAACAGTGTGGAACAAGACGTTTGCCGAAAAGAAATTGATAGAGATATTCAACACCATGTCTATTACCAACAAAATTGGTATAGGTCATCCACTTCCACCAAGCAGGTGGCACTGGCTTGGAACGGATCCGGTAGGTAGAGATGTGCTTGTACAGTTGATGGTGAGTACTCCAAGCGAGTTCGTACTTGGTGTTCTTGCGGCGTTGATAACCGTTACAGTTGGTACAATCATCGGAACAGCGTCGGCGTACTACGGAGGAGTTGTCGATGCAATTTTCATGCGAATTGCAGACCTCATGATGCTTTTCCCGACAATTGCGTTTCTGATTGTTCTCTCCGGATTCATGACGATGAACTTGTTCAAACTTGCTCTGATACTTGGTTTGCTCGGAGGTTTCGGTGGAATCACGCTTGTTCTCAAGGCGCAAGCGTTGACCGTTAAGGTTAAACCTTACATAGATGCGGCACGTGTATCCGGTGGTAGTCACGCATACATCATTTTCAACCACATAATTCCGAACGTTATGCCACTTTCGTTCCTTTACATGATGTTTAACGTCACCGGTGCGGTATTCTCCGAAGCTGTTCTGAGCTTCTTCGGACTTATGAAGGTACGAATGTCCTGGGGATTGATGATAAACACCGTATGGAGTTCCGGTTACCTTGGCTCGGGTAACATAGGGGCTTATTGGTGGCTCTGGGTGCCGGCCGGTGGTGCGATCACGATCTTTTGTTCGGCGTTTTACTTCCTTGGTAGAGGCCTTGAAGAAATCGTTAACCCAAGACTGAGAAAGAGGTGATGATTGTGCCGGTGATAAAGGTTGAGAATTTGAAAATGTACTATAAAACCAAAATGGGTTATGTCCAAGCGGTCGATGGTATTTCATTTGAGCTTGAAGCTGGTGAAAGTCTCGGTATAGTCGGAGAATCGGGTTGTGGTAAAACCTCGGTTTCTATGACTCTTCTTCGCACATTACCTGAGAATGCCCATTTTATGGGAGGGCACGTGTGGTTTAATGACAACGGTAAAATGGTTGATTTGACACAACTACCTGAAGACGAGATGAGGCATTACAGATGGCGCGGAATTTCGATGGTCTTCCAGGCTGCAATGAACTCGCTTAATCCAGTTTATAAAGTGGGAGACCAAATTGTCGAAGCAATTTTGAACCATTATCCGGACACACCTATCGACCAAGCGAAAGCGAAAGTGGCAAAGCTCTTCGAGTTGGTCACGCTTGACCCTAAGAGAATGGAACAGTATCCACACCAGTACAGCGGTGGTATGAAACAGAGAGCTGTAATTGCACTTTCCCTTGCTTGTGATCCGAAGGTTATAATTGCAGATGAACCAACAACGGCTCTTGACGTTATCGTTCAGGATAAAATCCTGAGGGAACTGAAGAAAATACAAAAAGAGCTCAACATGGCAATGATATACATTTCACATGACATCGCAGTCATTGCCGAGGTTAGTGATAAAATTGCAGTTATGTACGCTGGAAAGTTCGTCGAAGAAGCGGACTCAACGACGATATTCAAACGTCCAATGCATCCCTACACATTCCTCCTTATGAACGCGTTTCCAAGCCACGTGGGACCGAAGAAGAAGCTCTTTACAATACCTGGAGAACCACCGAACCTGTTGAATCCACCGAAAGGCTGTCGATTCGCACCACGCTGTCCATGGGCGGACAATAGATGTCGAGAGCAGGATCCGGAGTACGTGGAAGTTGAAAAAGGCCATTATCTTGCATGTTGGCATCCGTTGACCGAAGAGGTGAGACAGAATGAGCTTAGAAAATAAAGGAAAAAAGACGCTCCTTGAGGTAAAAAATCTCAAAAAGTACTTTCCTGCAGAACGCGCACTCTTTGCACGTGCAAAGCACTTCGTACACGCGGTGGACGATGTTTCATTTGAGCTTATCGAAGGTGAATCCTTGGGACTTGTTGGTGAATCCGGATGTGGAAAGACCACAACGGGTAGGATGATTGTCAGGCTGGAAACCCCCACGGACGGTATAATAAAGGTTTACGAAAAGAATATAAACGAATACAACAGGATGGAATACCACTCCATGGTACAGATGATATTCCAAGACCCTTACGAATCACTTAACCCGAGGATGACAATTTTTGACATCATAGCTGAGCCGTTAAACATCCACAACGTTGGTACTCTTGAAGAGAGAGAGGAAAGAGTGATGAAACTCCTTTCGGAGGTTGGTTTGACTCCTCCGGATAGCTTCCTCTGGAGGTATCCGCATGAACTTTCTGGTGGCCAGAGACAACGTGTAGCAATCGCAAGAGCACTTGTTTTAAACCCGAAGCTTATAGTTGCCGACGAACCAACTTCAATGCTTGATGTTTCTGTACGAACGGGTGTTATGCAACTTATGATGCAACTTCAGGAGGAGCACAGTGTATCGTATCTGTACATAACCCACGACCTTGCCGTCGCAAGGTACATGGTTAACAGGATAGCGGTTATGTACTTGGGAAAGATCGTAGAACTCGCTGAAACCGAAGAGCTCTTGAGTCATCCACTACATCCGTACACGAAAGCGCTAATGGATGCCGTTCCAGTACCGGATCCGGAGTATAAGCGCTCAGAGCCAAATATCATAGGTAACATCAGCGTTCCTATCGATCCACCACCGATATGCAGGTTCTACGACCGCTGCCCGTTCAGGGAAGTGCTCGGAAACAGATGTAAAGTCGAGGAACACCCTCCGCTAAAGGAAGTTGCACCGGGCCATTACGTGGCGTGTTATGCGGTACACGAGGGGAAGATTATGAAATAATATAAAACTCAAAGGGCTCCGGAGCACCGGAGCCCTTTTTATTTTCAGGAAATTACTCCCTGTACAGCCAGTCGAGGTTCCAGGTTGTTCCACCGAGCAGTCCAATTGCTACGTTTTTGACGGAATTTTTCCAAGCAAAGAGTCTGACGGAGATACAGGTGTAGACCACAGGGAGGTTATCCGAGACGAGTTTCTGGAACTTTGACCAGTAGTCTTTTACGACACCTTCATCGAGTATTCTCACATTTTCGGCAAAAATTCTGTCGATTTCCTTTTCAAAGTCTGGTACATAGTAGGCGCTGGGGTCAACCCATGCTGCGTTTTTCGGTGAAAGGTTCCACACGTGCAACGTTCCTTCTATCCTCCAAACATTGGCACCACCTTGGGGTTCGTCGGAACCTGTTAATCCCATGATCCTGGCATCCCAGTCACCAACGTTGAGTGTTCTGTGAACCAGCGTGTTGAAGTCCGTGGCAACGAATGTGACGTCCATTCCGAGTTGCTTTAACGCAGAAGTTACGATGTTTCCAACGCCCTCCCTGACGACATTTCCTGCGTTCGTCTCGATGATGAATTTCACAGGTCTTCCCTTGCTGTCGATGAGTCTTCCGTTCTTATCCCAGCTGAATCCACCGAGTTTTAATTCTGCGCGGGCCTTATTCAAATCGTACGGGTACTTCGTCACTACCTTGTCGTTGAAATAAGGAGATGCAAACGATACAGGCGACCACTGTTCGTATCCGAGTCCGTTGAAGAGTGTGCTGATTATCTTCTTCTTGTCAATGGCGTAAGCTACGGCCTTTCTGAAGTGAATGTTTCTGAACCAATCCCTCTTTGCCTCGTCTTTGTTGTTCCAATTAAATGAAATGAACTCTGTTCCAAGTCCTGGGCCAGCTGATACAACGGTGATGTTTAAGCGTTTTTCGTTCTCTTTAAAATATGAGAATTCCGTTCCCCTCGGTGAGTAGATATCTACTTCACCTTTTTCGAAAGCGAGTTTCTGGGCATCTTGCGATGAGATTATCTTGAAGATTACCTCGTTGAGGTACGGCAGTTGTACGCCGTTCTTATCCTTCTTCCAATAGTACGGGTTTGCCACAGCTTTAACATACTGGTCTGGAACGTATTCAACAGGGATGAACGGTCCAAGTCCGACGAGTTCTTTCTTGTTAATCGAGTCGACTGTCCAAAATTCAGCGAATTTCTTTTCCTTTACCCATTTTTCGGCAACGTGTTTCGGGAAAATGTACATACCACCAAGATACCTAAACGCAAGTCTGAACGGTTCTGGATAGTACATCCTAACGGTGTAATCGTTAATCTTCGTAGCTTTTGGCAAATGACCGTTCGTACTCTTAATCACGTCTTTGTACGAGCTTGGGATATCCGGGTTGTTGTAGATCTCGTTCAGGCTATAAACAACGTCGTCCGCGGTGAACGGCTTGCCATCGCTCCATTTGACGTCCTTTCTAAGGTACCATATAATCTCCATTCCACGATCTTTTGTTAGCCTTGGACCATCCCATCTCTCAGCGAGTGCTGGATAGAATTCCTTATCGACGCCATGACGTTCGATGAGCGTCCCACCGTAACCCATGAATAGTGCAATGATGTCCGTTGAGCTCGTTTCTTTTGCAACCGTATAGTTCATCGTTCTTGGGCCAGTGAGTGTTGGAATAATAAGTGTTCCACCTTTTTTACCTGTGGCGTTCGAACCAATGTAGTTCCCAAATACCGTTCCAATCACCGCGATGATGGCGAGGACCGTCAAAAACGACTTCTTCACAACTATCCCCCCTACCTGGCAAGTTAAGTTCACTTGGTGACTGGAAGTTTGGAAGCCAACTTGGTTTCAAACTTCAATTTTTCCACCTCGTTGTTTTAGCGTTTTTCTCTAATGCAACTTTCAAGTTGCCCGACCAAGTTTTTTAAGTATTCCAAGTCCGATATTATTTCTTCGAAAGAAGAGAATGTGTAGATGAGCTTGGTAAGTGATTTTCGATCGACTGAGGAGAAGAGTCTATCGAGAATTCTTATCTTTTCTTTTGCTATTGAAAAAAGTTCTCCCACTTTCGAAGTTAGGTATTCCGACAGTTTTTCAAAATCGTTGATGAATTTGTACGCCGTTTCGTATCTCGTTTTTGAAAGGTCGATTTGAAAAAGGAAAGGTTGCGGCATATGTAACGATAAATTGTAAGATTCTGTAAGCCTCTTGATTTCAAAGAAAACTAAAATCTCAAGTAACACTTCGAACTTTTTGTCCTCAAAGAACTGTCTGTTTTGCAGCACGTACTCGGTGCAAAGAGAGATGAGCATATAGAGATTGTCGACGGAATTTTCTATCTTGAGCATTCGTTTGCTTGTTGAGAGCGTGTGTTGTAAGTGTTTCAGAGAAATGTGGTTGGAAATCTTGAATTTTTCGAAGTTCTCGTCGTTTAATTCAAAAACGTTGGGGTTGGGCTTGATGTCGGTTGCCAGTTCATCTGGAAATTCGAGCCACAAGAGGATTAAATCGTTTACTTCCGAGCTACCTTTCGTCGTGGGAGCCAGGCCAAGAAAATTTATAATACTGAGCGAATGCAAGTCTATAAGGTTTCTTTCCCTCGACTGTATTATCACCGGTGCGTGGTATTCTATTAACTCGTTAAAAACAAAATTTGGATCGAACAGGACCTTCATACAAATTCCTCAATCTCCCTGGCTTTCCACCATGTTTTTCAATTCCAGGTAAATCTCATTAAGTATTGCTTGGTAGTCAGCACCATTTTCCACCAAATCCATCTCAGCTTCGAGTTGTCTCGTTCTCTCTTCAGAAACGAGTTGAGCAAACTTTTTTGAAACGTAATCGTAAACCTTGACACCGAGTTCCGTGGGTATAAGCTTTCCGCGTTTCTTAGTCTCCGTTACGTACAAGCGTTCAAGTAGTACCTTGACAATTTTCGAGTATGTGGATGGACGTCCGATTTTCCTTTCCTTCATCAATTCTACCACATCTCCCTGCGAAAAGAGTTGGTATTTTGGTGAGAACCAACGCTTCACGGAGGCGATTTTAATTTGGTTTCCTTCGTAAAGTTTCACAACCTTTGGGATGTTAAGTGGTAAAATGAGATTCCAACCGTGTTTTATTATCTGTAAGTATCCTTTGTATTCAAAAGTCAGTTCTTTTGTTGAGAGTACCGCTTCCTGGAAGAGAACTTGTGTTGGGGTCATTTGTGAGGCAATGAATCTCCTGAATATCATCTCATACAGCTTTAAGTGATCAGGTGATAATTTTTGGCTGGTGGTGAGTGTTTTTGTTTGTAGCAGCTGCTGTAACTTTATTGCATCGATCGGTCTTGTTGGTCTTATACACTCGTGCGTTCCCTCTCCAGCCCACTTTCGTGGGAAGAAGTACTCGATTCCGTGCTTTTCAGAAATGTATTCCTTCGCTATTTCAACGCCAACGTTACTTACGTGTGTTGAGTCCGTTCGAATGTAGGTTATCAAGCCTGTTTCAAAAAGATCCTGAGCAAGATTCATTGCGTAGTCTGCGGGAAATCCAATTTGAGAAGCATCTCGGAGTAACGTGGCTGTTATGTACGGTGTTGGAGGCTGGAGTTCTCTTTCTTCCAATTTGACAGCCGATACAAACACTTCTCCATCTTCTAATGTTGGTTTGAAGTCCGGTTCCAACTCTGCGCTCAACTTCACACCGTTTTCAAGGAACACAACTACGGTTTCGACCTTCTCTTTGAGAAATTTGTTGTACCGTTCGATTATCCAACCGAGTACCGGAGTCTGTACTCGTCCAGTTGATAGCCTGTTGTTTTTGAAAGTTTTCCAAAGCTTTTGGCTGAGTCCGAAACCGATCCAGCGGTCCTCAATTCTACGCACAAGTTGTGCTTCGACCTTTGGCAGGCTTATTTCTCTCGCTTCGTTTATAGCCTTAATTATTGCATGTCTTGTGACTTCGTGAAATTCCGTTCTCTTGATGGTCTTTGCGTAAGGCTTTAAGGTGTTCGCAACATCCCAAGCAATCTTTTCACCTTCTATGTCCGGGTCCGTTCCAATTAGAACTTCATCTACTTCTGATGCAAGTTCTATCAGCGCTTTTAACGTATCGGCGCTGTTCACGATATTTTCGGCCCCGCATCTAGGACAGACTAGAGGGTCCTGTGCGTCAACAAATTGGTATCCACAAGACCTGCATCGTTTAATTGTGTCATACACTGGATAAAAACGACTTATGCCGTCCTTTTTTGTGACCAACACACCGTGGTAACCTTCATTCGTCACTAAATCGACCACGTGACCTCCGGTGGCAACTATTGTGATAATTTTGTCACCGGCTGTGACTTCGTAGGTTAATACGTTTCCCACCTTACGTCGTGTTGGCTGACCAAAGAAACTTGCAATTGTGCGTGCTTTGTTCGGTGACTCTACTATGAAGAGTGAAGATTTCACAAGGTCCCTCGTGTGTTCAGTTACTTTACTTTCCATGATGTCTCGCACACGTTTTCGATCCGTGTCTATTTCGTGCATTAACGACCCAATATCAACATCTGCAAGAGGTATCAAATTGAACTCTGGGTAATACCACCTCATGTGTCTTGTTAATCCCTTCAGAAGCTTCTCATCGTCAAGCATGATTACAGATAATCCTTTTGTGACACCGCCAACGAAGAGTCTTGAAGCTCTCCCAGTGGCTTGGATGTACGTACGTACATCTGGTATCTTTACACATAACCTGTTGCCGTTGCGTTCAACTGACAAGAACTTGCTTTCACCGAGTTTGGCGATGAAATCAGGTTTTTCGAATAACTTGAAAATGAAATTCGCAATTTCCTCGAGCTTCAATGCTTCTTTAGGATGAATTCTTTCACGGCTTGCAAGTCCTTTAAGGAATTCGATGTATCGTTCGGCCTTTTTTTCCTCGGAACCGGTGAGTAGGTCGATAAGATCTTCAAGAACGCTCATCAACTTTAAAATATCGGGTCGTTCCAGTTCCACATTGAATTTGAACTTTGGAACACCGGTGAATACCACGTACCTCACGATGTGCGGGAGATCTATGCCGCGTACAAGTAGACCGTAGTAAGTGGCTACGCCGACAAGTACGTCAAGTTCGCCCTTTTCAAATCTCTCGATATCTTTTTTTTCCGAATGAACCACGACACCTGCCGGCACACCTTTTTGATTGAGATGTTTGGCAATCTCTTGAGCGAGTTCGGTTCCCTGGTCCACAGGTACGAATATCAACCCACCCTTCCCAAGCTTGCTGACGATAGAGCTCAACTGTTCGAGAATATCATGTTCAATGGTAACATACGTATCAACGACGTTCCTAAGCGAGCTCTTTCCGCTTCCAATTTCGAATCCGAGTAATTCCCTAAGGAGCCTTACCCTATCACCCTCGGCCTTCGCCGTCGCGGACGCCACAACGAGCAAGCCGGTCTCATTGGTTTTTTTGAAGTTTTCGATTTTCTCTTCAAGGTACTCTATGTGTTTGATTATTTCTTCTATTTTCTCTGACCTTCCTGACGCGCCACCTTTTTTATCTGTTTGATTATCGAGTAGATACCTTGCCATTTGTGTTCTGAAGTTCAAAAGTTCCCAGGCAGTTTCGAGAATGTAGTCCGGAAAACCTATCAAAGTGAGTACACGTTCTACATTTTTTGACGCTTTTAAAAATGCATCTACATCGTCGACGAAAACAAAGTGAAACCTCTGATTTGAAAGTAGCTCAAAATTTTTTGCAAGGAATTGCGTCGAAGTTATTAGAACGGAATATTGACCGCTGTTGATTTTTTCTAAGGCAGTGTGTTTTTCCCTGCTATTCATGGACGAGTGGTAAGCAACAATAGGAACATCAGCGTTTAACCTCACGGCAAAATCTTGAATTCTCCGTAGTGTTTGAGTCACGAGCGTAGTTGTAGGTACGAGGATGTAGGATCTTTTGTTCTCAAGGGCCATCAAAAGACTGGCAAAAGTGCCAAAGACACTTTTTCCCATTCCAGTTGGTGCAACGATGGAAAAACTTTGTTTCTTTAATACGCGTTTTATCCAGGAACGTTGCGCACTCCAAACGGAAAACCCTGTAGCACGCAAAAACTTTTCTTCAGCCTCGCGACACTTTTTCTCCAGCTTAACAACACGAGCCCAATCTTTTATGTTACCTGATTCTTCAAGTGCTCGTGCGATACGTTCGGCGGAAGGATTTTCAAGCGGTTCCGGAAGGCATTTTTCACACAAGTTTCCTGAAGATAAACGTTCATCAGATATGGTTCCTCCACAGTTTGGACACAACCCCAAATACAGTGCACGCATAGGCTATCCCCCTTATAGAATGGGTTGAAAGGAGAGCCAAGACTGGAAACTAAAGAGGATGACGTACATTAGGAGAGCGTTTGAATCCAGAGGATAATTGCTTTCTCTTTTCCGGGATTTCTCAGGTAATGAACGCAGTCACCAGAATAGTAGAAGCAATCCCCCTCGTTGGCTTTGTACTTCTTGCCATCTATGTAAAGTTCAACACCACCCTGAATCACGTAACCAAATTCATCTCCATCATGGTACTCTTCAGGTTCTGTTTGTGCTCCAGGCTCAAGCTCAACGATTTTCGCGTCGAATTCTTTATCTTCGACAGCGTCCATCAGGATCTCCATCTTCACGCCCTTGGGAAGTTCGTAAACCGGAACGCGCTCATTCTTTTTGAATATTATCTTTTTCTGCTCTTCCGAAAAGAAGTGTTTTAAATCCGTTCCCAGGACTCTTAAAATGCGCTCAAGCGTTTCGACAGATGGTGAAACTTTATCGCTTTCGAGCTGGGAGATGAAGCTTCTTGAAAGATCACATCTGTCAGCTAACTCTTCTTGTGTGTAACCTTTTGCGAGTCTCAACCTTTTAATCTTTGAACCGAGTTTCATTGGTTCACCCCCTAAATTGCCGGTACCTTTCAAACAATCTGGATCAATTTCGGCACACGTGAACAAGATTGAACAACAAAACGGCAGGTGATACCTGCCGTTTCATCAAAATTCAGAACACTTAGTCTTCTATCATTTTCTTAACAAATGTCGGAAGTGCGAACGCTGCAACGTGTACCTCTTCGTTGTAATACCTTAGCGGCTCCTTAAATTTGCGTACCTTATCTGGGTTGAAGTCCTTAACTGGATCAAGTCCCGCTTTCGATGCGAACGTGTAGGACCACATACCTCCTGGGTAAGTTGGCATGAATCCCAAGTACATCCTTGCAACCGGGAAGTTGGCCTTAATTCTCCTATAAGCTGTTGCACCCCACTCGTAGTCGTAGAATATTCCTTCAGTTTGTGCACAGAAAACCCCATCATCCTTCAGCGCTTCGCTGCAAGCTTTGTAGAAGTCTAAGGTGAAAAGGTGACCGCCTTGTCCAGCTGTCGGGTCGGTTGAATCAATAATTATGACGTCGAACTCGTTCTTGAACTGCTTTATAAATTTCGAACCATCTTCGAAAACCAACTCAACCCTTGGGTCGTCAAGTTTGTTTGCAGTATAGTGGAGGTATTCCTTTGCCGCTTTAACGACAAGTTCGTCTATTTCGCACATGACAACTTTTTCAACGGTTGGATGCTTCAAAACTTCTCTAACACTTCCGCCATCTCCACCACCGATCACTAGTACCTTTTTTGGATTTGGATGCATGAACATGGGAACGTGTACTAGCATCTCATGGTACATGAACTCATCGCGTTCAGTGGTCATTGTGATACCGTCGAGGGAAAATACCCTACCGTAAAAATCCGATTCGAAAATGTCGATTCTTTGATACGGACTCTTTGCGGCAAATAAATGTCGGTTCATTTTCATAAAAAGTCCGCCAACATCGCGTGAATACCATTCCATATAAATCAAATGGCGTCCAGGTGTGAGTTCCTTGTCAGACATACTTTAGCCCCCTTTCTCAAGGATTTCCTTTTCCGAGCTTAGAAGCTCTGTGCGTACTCCTTTTTCTTCGATTCCTCGACCGTGGCCTTGTGAGGGGCATTCTCTGGTATCCCAACTTCGTCGTATTTTCCTCTCAAATGTTCGACAACGTGGACTCTTTGAGATTTAAATATTTTCTTGAGATAAGCGAAAGCTTTCCACGGGTCGACGTGGTCACCGCAGGTGAAAAGGTCAACCGCCGCATAACCATATTCCGGCCAAGTGTGTATTGTGAGGTGCGATTCGCTTACAATCACAACACCGCTCACTCCGTAGGGGAGGAACCGGTGAAACGAGGAATTAACTATCGTAGCGCCTGTTTCATAAGCTGCTTGTTTCATGTGAAACTCGATTGCATCGATGTCATCTAGAATCCTCTTGTCACAGTCGTAGTACTCTGCTATGATGTGCCTACCCAAACTTTTCATGTTAATCCCTCCCCTCAAATGATTTGTCATTGGATTGCGCTACCTTCACAGCGGATGAGTTTCTCAAACACTGTTTGTTCAAAATTATGCTCACTCTAAGTTCATTTACATTGACATGTCTAGTTAAATGAGCATATTACGTCAGTAACGCAAGCATATTATATAACCCGATTCGGTTCTTTTTGGTTAAGCTTGTGTAACTTTTGCTATACATTTCCCAAAACCAAACAGGTTAAATCGAGTGGTTCGAGTATAATATTTAGGCTTGTTAGATTCTCAGCTCACCAGAGACAAAATCTATCCGGTACGGTTGACGGAGGAGGATTTGCAAATGGTAAGTGGAAGCGAGAAAAAGCTGATGGTGTTCACCACTCTGTTCATCACAGGAATAGTTATTTCAAACGTATTGGCCGCCAAGATTGTCAAGATGGGCGTGTTTGTATTTCCAGCTTCGATTATTAGTTACACTTTCACGTTCATCCTTATCAACATGCTTTCAGATGTGCTCGAAAGCAAGTACTCGAAGATGCTTGTATACCTGGGTTTCTTGGCACAAGCTGTTGCGAGTTTGTTGATTTTGATGGGATTGTTCATGCCATCAGCTTCTGTGGAACGTGGAGAAGCTTATAGACTCCTTCTTGGAACTAACTGGAGGTTTACGCTTGCAAGTTTATCGGCTTACGGGGTTTCGCAGTTTGCGAATTTTTACATTTTCAACCTGAAATTTTTGAATAACCCGCTTTTGATGAATCTTTTTTCCGTTGCGATAGCACAATTACTTGATACGGTGGTATTCACAGTAATCGCTTTTTTGGGAGTGTACAAAGGGCTCTTTCCAATGATATTGTCACAATACCTTATAAAAGTTATAATTGTCATGGTAGCTAACCCTATCTTCTTGTTAACACGGAGACTCAAGGAAAGGTGATAAAAATTGTATTTCATTCAAACGATGAATTTACCAGGTCATGAGAATATGGCCTGGGATTGTGTTTTAGGGGAATTGTCGGAAGATGTTACTCTAAGGTTTTACAGTTGGAAGAAACCAACCCTATCTTTAGGAAAACACCAGAATGATTCTGATTTGGACTGGGAGTACGTTAAAATCAAAGGTTTTGATGTTGTGAGAAGGCCTTCTGGAGGACGGGCTGTTCTCCATTGGGACGAAATAACGTATTCTTTCTTGATACCGCGCACCTCTGAACTTTTTGGAATGGGCGTGCTTCAGTTGTACAAACTCATCTCCGAGCTCATCGTGGATGGTCTAAGAAATCTTGGATATCCTGTTGAGATTGTTGATGGGCGAAGGAAGGCTCTTACAAGTGTTTGCTTCCAAGTTCCGTCCGCTTATGAGATTGTACTGAAAGGTATAAAAGTCGTTGGTAGTGCGCAAACTCGAACTGGGAATTACATACTCCAGCATGGTTCAATAATCTTAAAACCCCACGAAGAGGTAAAGTATTGCTTTAACTCGACGAAAAATGTGGAGATTCCTCTTGTGGGACTTTACGATGCCTTTGATGTACCTGTTGAAAGTATTGTTAAATCGATAAAGGAGAGTTTTGAAGATTACTTTGGACCTTCAAAACTAGTACCACCAGATTTGCTGGTGAAAGCGGAAAATTTGGTTAAAGAGCGTGCGTGGAGGTTCTTATGGAGGATATCGTGAACACAAAAACCAACGTGTATTCTGTCGAGCCTGGTACACTTTACATAGTGGGCACTCCCATAGGCAACTTGATGGACATGACGATAAGGGCCATCGAAGTTTTACGAAGCGTGGATATTGTGCTGGCGGAGGACACCAGAAGAACATCAAAACTGCTGAAATCTTACAATATCTCCACAAAACTAATTACGTTCAACGAGCATTCAAGTAATAAGAAAGTTGAAGAAATCATCTCTGTTTTGAAATCGGGAAAGTCCGTGGCATTGGTTTCGGATGCGGGAATGCCCATTGTGTCGGATCCTGGTGCGAAGCTTGTTCGAAATTGTCGTGAGCAAGGATTAAAGGTGCAAGTTATACCGGGACCGAGTGCATTAACCAGTGCTGTGGCGGTATGTGGTTTGTCAGGAACTCACTTCTATTTTGTGGGGTTTATGCCGCGGGATAAGAAACGAAGAAGATTTCTTAAAAGATTGAAAGAATGTGACTTAATTCATACTGTAGTGTTTTTCGAGAGTCCAGAAAGGCTAAGGAAAACATTGGAGGATATTCTATCGATTCTGGGTGATGTGGAAATTTGCATAGCACGTGAACTTACGAAAGTTTACGAAGAGGTGTTCTGCGGGACAGTTTCACAGGCGCTTGTGCATTTTAAGGAGCCCTTAGGAGAGATCACGGTAGTACTCAAAACAGGGCGGGATAATTCGGATGTTGAGGATTGAAACTGGTAATTTCAAAGGAAGTGTTATAGACACGGTTAATGACTTAAGGACAAGATACACACCTGCCATTGTCAGACGAAGCCTTTCAAGTATGGTCGATTTTGAAGGTAAAAAGTGCTTGGACTTGTGTTGTGGTAGTGGTGTGGTGGGATTTGAAATGCTGAGTAACGGAGCAGACCATGTGACATTCGTTGACGTTTCGGAACGTGCGTTGAGCACTGTCAAAAGAAACGCACTTAGACTCAACGTAACGGATAAGGTTGTTTTGAAGAAGATGGACGCGCGAAGGTTTTTGGAATTGTCTGTTGAGAAATTTGACATAATCTATTCGGATCCCCCGTATGAGTTGGGACTTGTTTTGGATATAATCTCCCGGGTTACCAGAGTGATGCACGAGGATACCTTGTTGATAATACAGTGCTCAAAGAGGGAAAGGCCTTTCCAACCAGAAAACTGGCATTTGAAAATTGTGAAGGAAAAAGAATATGGCGATACATTTCTGATTTTTCTGCAAAAAGTTTAATTTTGTGGTATAATTACTCCGAGGTGATTGCATGTCTTTTTCTTTCGCAAAAAAAGAACGGGAAGTAATTAAAAACCTCATCGAACTGACAAAAAAATCCATAGAAGCCCCACAAACGCTGAGAGAATTTTTCGAATGTTACTTTGATGGAGGTTGTGAAGGGTTAGGCGGGTTGTTCGACCGTGTGAAAGAAGTCGAGCGTTCGGCTGACGAACTTCGGCGAGGTATAATATCCGAAATATACAAAGGACTATTCCTTCCCGATATAAGGGAAGTAATCCATTCTTTAACCGAATCGATTGATAAGGTAATCAACAAGTGCGAGTCGGTGAGTAAAATTATCAAATTGCAAAAGCCGATGATTCCCGTTCAATTCAGAACGGGAATAATTTCGCAAATCGAGTGTGTAATAAATGCTTCCATAGCATTTTCGAAGTCGGTAGAGTTACTCTTTGAGAACGTTGATGAAGTTCATCATTATGTACTCGAAGTGGAACGTTACGAACACGAGGAAGACCTGATTGAGAACCAGTTGCTTGAGGAAATATTCAAGATGGATCTACCGCTTGCTGAAAAGTTACAGCTCAAGGAACTTGTAATCAACATTGGGGACATCGTCGACCGAACAGAAGATGCGTCGGATATACTCGAGGTTCTTTTACTAAAGCTAAGTTATTAAGATATCTACTACAATACGACGGTACCTGGAGGGACAAAGAAGTGTACCTGGAACGTTATGAACGAATCTTTAAAGGTATGAAAAAGGCTGTGATAATCGCCGTATCGCTGTTAGCGATTCTGAGCTTATCAAGCTGTGCTGTGCCTTTCATTCCCGAGGTACCGCCTTCCAGCTACTCTTTGGAGGCAGCCATCAACGTTATTGCAGGGAAGTATTATCTTTTAGACTCTGGACCTGTCGAGGGGTTCGGAGACGTAAATTTGGGAGACGGTTGGTACGCAACCTTCGCGGATGTTGATGGGATATTGCTTGTGTTCAAGTACAATTCGGTTGATGAGGCCAAAGAAAAATGGGATGTAATAACGAAAAGGTACGGTAACCCCCTTAAGCTCAAATACTTCAAAGTGAGTATGGGAGATTATGGAATTTTCACAATAAGACTCGATAAGAGCGATTTATACGTATGGTACAGGGACGACTGGTTGATAGTTGTTAACGGCGATAACGTGGAAAAATTTGTGCGGGATGTGAACAACATATACAAGACTATAAAAAGATGAAAATGGTGATCTTTAAATATGTTCGAAACGATTGATTTTTCGATAATCGGTGTAGACGAGGCTGGTAGGGGTCCGTTATTTGGACCTGTTGTAGCTGCGGCGGTTTATTTTCCCGGGGGAGAGTTGATAGAAGGTGTCGATGACAGCAAGGCCCTTGACGAAGAAAGGCGTGAGAGGCTCTTTGAAATAATCGTTAACAAGGCGATTTACGGAATAGGAACGGCAACCCCGGAAGAGGTGGATATACTTAACATATTCCACGCTACAGAGCTGGCCATGAATCGTGCCTTGGACTCGTTAGCCGAGAAGGTACAAATTGGAACGGTGTTGGTAGATGGTAAAAATCTAAAACTGAAGTATCCAGCAAGATGTGTGGTCCACGGTGATTCAAAAATATATCAGATAGCAGCTGCTTCCATAGTTGCGAAAGTTTACAGAGATAGGTTGATGCGACAATTTCACGAAAAGTTTCCTCATTACGGATTAGAGCGAAACAAGGGCTATCCCACCCCGGAACATCTTGAAGCGCTGAAAAAGTGCGGCCCTACGCCTTTTCATAGGTTAAGTTTTGAGCCGGTTCTCAAGTTACTCACTTTTGAACGGTTGAAGATATGGGTTGAGAGCAGAGAAATCTCATTTGATAGGTACAACAAGTTGGTCAAGCTTTTGGAGGTGGACCTCTTTGGAAACACCAAATACGCGATTAAAAAAAGACAGAAATCACGTGGTGGAAAGTGAAAAGGAAATTCGGGAAATTAAAGTGCTTGATAGGGGTTTTGTAAGACTGGTAGATGCCATGGGTGATGATTACACGGTCGTGCGGGCAGCGCGCGTATCGTACGGCCAAGGTTTAAAAACCCCGGAACGTGACAAAGCACTTATCATGTACCTTATGGAGCACAAGCACGAAACACCTTTTGAGCATATCGTCTTTACCTTCCACGTTAAAGCACCGATATTTGTTGCGAGGCAGTGGTTTAGGCATCGTATAGGTTCTTTCAATGAGATAAGCCAAAGGTATACGGAAATTAAAGAGGAAGAGTTTTATTTGCCAGAAAACATTCGTGTGAACGTACCCGAAGATCGACAAAAAGCTGTGGAAATTGAAGATGAGCAACTTTTAAATCTTGTGAGGGAAAGGCTTAGTAGTACTTTTGAAAATCTGTACAGAGTATACAAAGAATTGCTAGAACTTGGTGTGGCCCGTGAGCTTGCTCGAATTGTGTTACCATTGTCGACCTACACGCAATTCTATTGGACTGTCAATGCGCGGAGTTTAATGAACTTTTTGAGCTTGAGAGCGGATTCACACGCGCAGTGGGAAATTCAACGCTACGCGCTGGCCATCGCGCAGATTTTCAAGGAGCGTTGCCCTTGGACGTATGAAGCGTTTGTAAGATTTAGCTATCGAGGTGACCTTCTGTGAAGTTGATCGACGTCTTAAGGTTGGTTGATGGTGAGATTGTTGTTGGGGCTGATAGGGCTGATGTGGTGGACATAGAGATAGAAAAGGTGGCAGCTTCAGATTTAATGAGCGACGTCCTAGCTTTATCCGAACCAGGCTCGCTACTGGTCACGGGTCTTGCCACACCTCAATGCGTGAGAACAGCGGGGGTTGTGGGAATTCCAGTGGTACTTATCGTGAGGAACAGGGACATTATGCCCGAAACGAAGACTGCAGCGGAACTCTCAGGTGTTGTCTTATGCGTTACAAAGAAAGGCATGTACGAAGTTTGCGGAATACTATACCAGGCAGGATTAAAACCTGTCTTTCAAGGATAAGTTTGTACCTCAGGATGCGTTGGGAGGAAAACGGCCATGTTTGTGAATGTGGAACCACTTTACGCGTCAATAGTCGAGGATGTGCGAACACGTGTGTCAAATTTGCCGAGGCCTCCGAAATTGGCGGTGGTCACGTTTCAACCGGACCCATCAACCCAAAGTTACCTGAAGAGCCAGGAGAAAATGGCTAAAAGACTCGGGATTGAATACGCAGTTTTTGAGGTTCCAAAGGTAACGGAATTAAAGCAGATTCTTTCAAAGCTTTCAACGGACATCAACATCGATGGTATACTCCTCACACACCCGTTGCCAAATGGTGTTTCCGAGTTTGAACTTGTTTCTTTAATCTCGCCGGAAAAGGATGTTGAGGGTCGTAATCCCCACAGTCTCGGTAGCCTTATGTACGACGCATTTGCGTTTGCACCGTGCACAGCCGAGGCAGTTGTTAGGATTATTAAATATCTGACAGAACCTGCAGGAAAGCGGGTTGTCATAGTTGGTAGGAGCGTAACAGTGGGAAAACCTGTTGCCATGCTCCTTGCTCAAAAGGGTGTGGATGCGACAGTTACAATCTGCCACTCACGTACGCCTGACATTCAGTTGATTACGAAGGAAGCGGATATCGTTGTGGTGGCGATCGGTAAGGCTAAGCACTTAACGAAAGAATACTTTAAACCTGGAGCGCTTGTTGTCGATGTCGGAATCAACGTGGAGGAAAACGAGATAGTTGGTGACGTTGAACCATCGGTTGCGGAAATTTGTGAGTTAACGCCAGTACCGGGTGGTGTGGGAAAGATTACGACCGTTGTGTTGATGGAACATGTTGTGAAGGCCGCTGAAAGAAGAATATTGGGAAAATGATATTTCTTCAATTCAAAAAATGGAGGTGTAGGCATGAGACTTATTTACGCGGGAGTTCCGGACTCGGGCGCGCAGGGTACGGCAGCCTCAGGAGGAGCAGGTGCTATGTTGCAGCTGCTCATAATGATGCTCATTTTCTTCGCGATGATGTACTTTCTTGTTATACTTCCGCAGAGAAGACGGGAGAAAGAGTACAAACAGATGATAGAGAGCTTGAAAAAGGGTGACATAGTGATAACGACTGGAGGGATCGTTGGTAAAATTATAGATATTAGGAAGGACACGATAAAGATTAAGAGTTCAAACACCACGGAAATAGAAGTGCACAAAGCTTATATTGCAAAAGTTGTACGCGAGAAGGAAGAGTCCAAAGAGGAGGAAAGCACTTCTTCGCAGTGAAAGCAGTATTTGGAATATACTTTAGGGGAGGGTTTTGTGAATGCGCGGTGACAGGGCAAGACTCATAGTGTCCTTAGCTCTTTTGGTTGCAGCAGTCGTTGCGATGCTGTTGCCTGGCGGAAAACCAGCGAAAGGTTTAGCAAAGCTTTTCAGCAGGCTCAAACTTGGCCTGGACCTCAGCGGCGGTGTACGCTTGGAGTACCGTGTGGAGATCGATAAGTCGGCTGAAAATCCGAGTGCCGTTGTTGACGATGTCTGGACGGTTCTTCGCAACAGGCTGGACTCAGCTGGCTACACGGAAGCTGCTGTAAGAAAGAGCTTTAGGGAAGATAAGTCGTTCATCATTGTGGAAATACCGGAAGCAACAGATACAGCAGCAGCGGAAAAGCTTGTTGGCTCCACTGGTTTGCTTTGGTTCGGCCAGGCGATCGATGAGAGAGATTACAATCCTCTCGACAAGTCTGATGATGTCAACTTGGCTCTCAGGGAAGGTGGACAATGGTATCAGGATAAAGATGGAAAGAAATGGTACCTCATAAAGAAAGAAATCAACAACAGGAAAGACCTGATACTTGTTGGTCCAAAAGTTGCCCAGGCTCTTCCAGAGATTGATAGAAAAGGTGTGGCGAATTACGTTGTGTCGTTTACTCTCGACCGTGCATTTGTTGAAGTTTTCAAAAATATAACGAAGGAACTTTACGTTCCTGAACAACTACTCAGCAACCCAACTCAAGTCCAGATAGCTGCGCGCAAGAGATTGGCCATCATCCTTGATGACAAAGTTCAGTTCGTCGGGTACGTAGTGAGCCCAATTGAAGATGGACGTGGGCAGATTAGGGGTAACTTTACGTTCGAGCAAGCGCGCGAGCTGGCTGCGATTCTCCGGAGCGGTGCATTACCGGCAAGGCTCGAAAAGGTCAGTGCGATTCTCATTTCGCCTTTGCTTGGAAAGGACGTACTTGAACAATCGCTCAGGGCAGGAATTATCGGTGCTATCACAGTCATGGTGTACATGATTCTCTTTTATGGAATCATGGGAATTGTTGCAGTGATTGGAATTTTCTACGCCTTGGCGGTTATTTTTGGCTACCTTTCCGGAACTGGCACCATCCTCACACTCCCTGGTATTGCCGGTATTATTTTCACAATCGGAACACTCGTGGATGGTAACATAATCATTTACGAACGAATCAAAGAAGAAATCAGAACTGGAAAGACCACGAAAGCAGCAATTGAAGTGGCGTTCTCCAGGTCATTCTGGACACTTTTCGATGCCAATCTAACCACGATCATTGCTGCACTTTTCCTCTATTACTTCGGTACGGGAACAATTAAGGGCTTCGCTATCACGACAATTGTTGGTATCTTTGCGGCAATGTTCATGAACCTGGTCTTCAGTAAAGTCATTCTCGATGGAGTTTCCGACCTTATCAGAGTCAAGAAATTAGGGGGTGCCCAGAGATGAAGATAGATTTTGTCGGAAAAAGGTACTTCTTCATATCAGTTTCGCTAGTTTTAGTAGCCGTTTCTATCGTGAGCATCCTCGTTAGAGGCTTCAATTTTGGGTTGGAATTCCTTGGTGGAAGTGAGATAATTGTTAAGACGAGTCAAGCAATGAGCATTTCCGAAATCAGGGCGAAGGTCAAAAACGTAGCTCCAGAGTTTGAGAAGGCGAGAATCCTTGAGACAAGGGCAATGGGTGCAGGGGATGAACATACTTATTCGATTGTGGTAGCTCCGAGAGATGAGAAGGGAAGATTACGAAACTATCAGCCAGATGAGAAGACAACGATCGCGTCCAAAATTGAAGAAGTGTTGAGGGCGAAAGTTGTCTCTTTCAGCGAAATAAGCGGAGAGGCTGCGGACGAGATAAAGAGTTTAACGTGGAAAGCGATAGTTTTCACACTACTTGGAATACTCGTCTACGTTGCACTGAGGTTCAAGTTTGCGTTTGGTGTCGGTGCAATTCTTGCAATTGTTCATGATGTGATCATAACTTTGGGATTCTTTTCGATATTTGGAATTGAACTAAACGTGGCGGCTGTTGCGGCACTTTTGACACTCGTCGGTTACTCGGTTAACGACACCATCATCGTGTTTGACCGGATAAGAGAGTTCGGAAGGAAATTCAAAGGTAAAGATATGGCTTCGATCGTAAACGACAGTATAAACTCAGTTATAGTTAGGACGATCAACACCTCGTTGACGACCTTCTTTGTTGTGTTGATGCTCTTACTGTTTGCAACTGGTAGTATCAAATCCTTTGCGTTTGGTATGACCGTTGGAGTTGTTGTCGGAACGTATTCATCAATTTTTATTGCTTCACCTGTTGTCATCAAATGGGTTAAGTCCATTTAATAGACTCAAGAAAACTATCGCACACTTTGAAGGAGGACACCGCCTGGCGTTTGGAGTAGCTGGCGGGTCCTGTTTTTTATCCTGAAGGGCTCTTAAGTGTTCAACACTGATAAAAGGGAGGTGTTTTCGTTGGTGTTACTTATAATCTCGCTTACTGCGGGTTTTGCCACTTTACTGTACCTAACACTCGCAGTTTTGGATAAAAGTCCTGGTGACGAGAGAATGGAAAAGCTGTCGCGTATAATCCAGCGTGGTGCAAGGTCGTTCCTTTTTCAGGAGTACGTCGTATTCTTTCCTATAGTGCTCGCACTTGCAATTTTATTCTTTTTGACAATGGGCTACAAATCGGCCATCTCCTTTATCATTGGTTCCGTATTCTCCGTGCTCTCCGGCTTCTTTGGGATGACCATTGCAACCAAGTCCAACGCGCGCACCGCGTGGGGAGCAATGAAAGGTGTCGGCGAGGCGCTCGACATAGCATTCTCCGGTGGTGCGGTGATGGGACTTACAGTCTCTGTTTTAGGATTACTGGGTCTTTTTACCGTTTACAAATCTTTCGGTTTAGAGGCTGTTAGTTTCTACTCTCTTGGTGCGTCTTTTGTTGCTCTCTTTGCAAGAGTAGGTGGAGGAATTTACACGAAAGCGGCGGACGTGGGTGCCGACATTGTTGGTAAGGTGGAGGCAAACCTGCCCGAAGATGATCCGCGAAATCCAGCTGTCATCGCGGATAACGTTGGGGACAACGTTGGGGACGTTGCCGGCATGGGAGCTGACCTCTACGAATCTTACGTTGGTTCCATATTCTCCGCGATATCGTTAGGTCACGTAATCCTTGGTCAACGCGGAATTGGCAACACGCTTTCCATAGTTTCGTTCGGTTTGATCGCTTCTATCATAGGAATCGTATTTGTCAAAGTACTTTCGAAGTTGAACGTGGAACCGGCCGTTGCGTTGAGAAGTGGTACGATAATCTCGAGTACTGTGTTCTTGATACTGTCGTTCGCTTTTTCCTTTGTGGAGAAAGATCTTAAACTCTTTTGGACCGTTCTTATCGGTAACATAGTCGGCGTCTTGATAGGCCTTATAACTGAGTGGTACACATCAGGCAAGCGAGTCGAAAAGCTAGCACATTCGGCTGCCATGGGGCCGGCTAACGTGATCATCAGTGGTACGGCACTTGGGATGGAATCTACCGCAATGATAACGATTTTAATCGCAATCGGAACCTTGCTTTCTTACAAAATCAACCAGCTCTACGGTATTGCCATCGCTGGTGTAGGAATGCTCGCCACTTTGGCTATGAACCTTTCGGTTGACGCCTATGGTCCAATAGCGGATAACGCCGGTGGTATTGCACAAATGGCTGGCCTTGAAAAACACGTGCGAGAAATAACCGACAAGCTTGATGCACTCGGTAACACAACAGCGGCAATGGGAAAGGGATTTGCAATCGGTTCCGCGGCACTCACCGCAATCGCGTTGTTTGCGAACTTTGGTGCAACAGCGCGCGTTGAACAGGTCTTGCTTAGGGATCCAAGTACATTCATTGGAGCGTTGATAGGTTCGATGTTAACTTTTTACTTCTCCGCGCTTACGATGAACGCTGTTGGTGATGCTGCAAACGATATGGTGGAAGAAATAAGAAGACAAATTCGTGAGATTCCCGGCATACTTCTGGGCACAGCCGAACCTGATTACGAAAGCTGTATTCGCATTGCCACAAAGGGTGCGCTTAAGAGAATGGTTACTCCCGCATTGCTTGCAATAATTTCACCGATTGTGCTTATGAAATTCCTTGGCGTTCAAGCTGTTGCGGGACTTCTCATTGGATCTACGGTATCCGGTGTCGCACTTGCGATCTTCATGGCGAACTCTGGAGGTGCGTGGGACAACGCGAAAAAATACGTTGAGGAAGGTCATCTGGGTGGCAAAGGTTCGTTCACACACAAGGCCACAGTTGTTGGAGACACCGTTGGAGATCCTTTTAAGGACACCGCTGGTCCGTCTCTCAACATTCTCATCAAACTCATGGCTATCACCGCGATAGTTTTTTACCATTTGGCTGGAAAATGAGAAGAATAAATTTTTCTTAGAAAGAGGGGGGTAAAGTCATGCGTAGAATAGGTGTCCTCTCGGTTGGAAACGACTGTCCCGGGTTGAATGCTGCGATAAGGTCAATAGTTGTTAACGCGATCGAGCGTGAAATCGAAGTCATGGGAATTCACGACGGGTTCGAAGGACTGAAAAACGATAAGGTGGACATACTCGTTAGAAACAACGTTTCAGGAATCCTCCACCAGGGAGGTACGATACTTGGGACATCATTACAGATACCTGAGAAAGATGAAGACCTAGTACTTGTGAAAAATAAAATCACCCAATATGGTATCTCCGGGCTCATCTTACTAGGCGGTAGACACGCTGTTAGGGCAGCGTTGAACCTTCAGAGATACGGTATACCCAGTATCATCGTCCCTGCAACAATAGACAACGATTTATCGTTTACGGATTTCTCGATAGGTTTCATCACCGCACTTGAGCATGTTACCCAAGCACTTGATATTATACACTCGACAGCGGAATCTCACCATAGAGTGATGATTGTTGAAACAATGGGAGCTCCAGGTGGGTGGCTCGCAACGTTCGGAGGACTAGCTGGAGGTGCGGACTTTGTCATTACGAGTTCGGATGCTTTGGAACCGGAAGAACTCTTGAGGGTTATAAAACACAGGTACGAATCTGGAAAGAGATTCTCAATCGTTGTCGTTGAATCCGGTGTGCAACTTCCTCAAGAAATTATCGATGAATGCAAATGTTCTTACGAAACCGACCCCGCCGAAGTGATAGGAATATACATTGGCAAGAAACTCAACTTGGAATGGAGATACACGAACCTTGGATACATCCAGCGAGGTGGAACACCCGCAGCTCTCGATAGAATAATTGCAACCCAGATGAGTGCAAGGGCTGTGGAACTTGTAAAAATGGGCAAGTTCTACCACGCTGTTGGTATCAAAGGATTTGTTGTAACCGAAGTGCCATACAGCGAAACGCTTCTCAACGTAAGACCCGTTGATTACTACGCAAAGCAACTCGCAAAATTATTCTTCTGAGATTCCTTACAAAAAACGCTAAAAACTGAACATGAAAAAAGAGGCCTACTACGGGCCTCTTTTTTTGTTTTCCGTGATGTGCGAAGACGAAATACCTAAGTTTTTGATGTTAATCCCCGTTTTTCGTTGTTTTTGGGTTTCAGCGAAAACGAGATTCCCATGTTATATTTATCATAGTGATTGGTAACGTTACCGAAGATGAGCATAATTGAAAGACGAGGGGGATGCTCCATGCCAGAAAGATTACCAATGTGGAAGAAGTGGATGTACGCACTAGGCCAACTGGGTTGGTCATTGGCGAGTTTTGCTGTGGGGAACACGCTTGTTTATTTCTATATGCCCCCAGAAGGGGTTGAAATACCACAGTATATTCAGAGGGGAGCTGTTTTCCTTGGACTCACGATAATCGGTCTTGTGCTTGGCACTTCGAGGTTATTTGATGCTGTAACGGACCCCATCGTTGCCACACTTTCGGACAGAAGCAAGATGAAACTCGGGCGACGCAGGGGCTTTTTGGCCATCAGTGTTTTACCATTCGCTGTTTTCTCTTTCCTGCCGTTCTTCCCACCATCGCAAAACTACACTGTCAATACGATTTGGCTCTTTGTTACGGTCATAGCGTTCTACTGGTTTATGACCATGTACGTAACCCCGTTTTTCGCTTGGATGAGCGAGCTAGGACACGACCCGAACGAAAGGCTTTTGTTAAGTACCCTAATCTCCGTGACTTGGGCCATTGGATACGTAGCAGGAACGCAGATTTATCTCTTTCAAACGCTACTTGAGAACACTGGTTTTAGTTCTGTGAGGGCCTTCCAACTTGTAACCGTAGCGTACGGTGTTGTTGGCTTTTTCCTGATGTTACTCCCGGTGATGTTCATAGACGAAAATAGGTACTGTGAAAAGCATTCGGTAAACGAGGGTGGCCTCGAAGCCATAGTTAACGCGTTTAAGGATAAGAATTTTCTTGTGTTCGTGCTTCAAGACTTACTTTATTGGGTAGGGCTTACTGGAATAAGCTTAGGACTTGTTTACTATGTCACTGTTCTCCTAAGGTTACCCAAAGAACAAGCCTCCAGCGTCCAGTTGATGATGTTCTTGCTTTCTTTCCTTTTCTACGTGCCCATAAACATATTAGCGCGTAAGATAGGTAAGAAGAAACTCCTGATGGTGGGATTCATCGTCTTTTCGGTAGACTTTGTATTTACTGCGTTGCTAGGACGCTTGCCTTTGTCTCCTCAGGTACAGAGCTACATCGTTGCGGTTCTTTCTTCCATTCCACTGGCCATCTTTGGCATACTACCTAACGCAATGGTGGCGGATATCGCAGAAGCCCATGGGAGGGAGACTGGAAATTACAAAGCTGCAGTCTTCTTTGGTGCGAGGACTTTCATGCAGAAGATGGGACAAACGGTCGCCGGTTTGGTATACCCATCGATATTCATTCTTGGAAGGAATGAAATCAACGAGTTCGGTTTAAGACTAAGTGCCGTTATATCACTCACTTTTATGGTGCTTGGTTATGTGCTCCTGATGTTTTACAATGAAACCAAAATCCTCAAAACTCTGGCTAACGAACTCACCGCTACTCGTGATTAAGTGGGGCAGAAATGACGATCGTTATTCCCTTTCCAGGTTCGCTGTAAAGTTCGATGTCGCCATGAAGTACCTCCACAGCGAGTTGGTGAACAATGCTCAACCCTAGGCCCGTGCCATGTAGAGGATCTGTTGTAAAGAATGGTTCGAAAGCACGGGCTTTTGTTTCTTTGTCCATTCCTTTGCCGTCATCTCTGTACTCCAGAATCAGTTTACCGCTTTTCTCGTACAACGAAATGTATATATTTCCTGGATTATCGTACTCAAAACCGTGTATCACAGAATTATCTATAAGATTCATGAGGATTTGAACCCACGCACCGGGAATTGTTCGGACGGTCAGATTGTCGGGGACGTTCACGTGGATCTGTACCTTGGTTTTTCTCAGCCTTGGATGCATCGTTCTAAGAACATCATCAATAAGGTCTTTAAGCTTTACCGTCGAGTGAACCTGTGTAACTTCCTGCATGGCGACCCTTTTTAAGCTTTGCACAAGTTGTTTTATCTTTTCAGAATTGCGCACGATAATGTCCAGCAGTTCCCTACAGGTGGCGATGAATTCTTCGAAGTCTTTTTCGGTGAGCTCATCATTGAGGTATTTCTCATGGATTCTTTCCAAACGCGTTAATAACTCCGTTGACGAGCCGTATATAACCCCCGTCGGTGTGTTAACATCGTGTGCAATGTTCACCATTAATTTTCCAAGCGCCGCCATCTTTTCGGAGTTTATCACCTTTTGCTGAGTTGCCTCAAGTTCGTTAAGTGTTAATTCCAGCTCGGCGTTCGCATCACTTAGTTCCTGAAGAGTGGATTTAAGCTTGCTGTTCTTTTCAAGATTGTCTATAGCAAAATATGCTGAGGTTAAGAAAGATACGAAAACAACGGTGAGGAGTAAGAGAAAGGTAGTGGCACTGTAATAATAGTACCTAAAGTACACTTGCCCTGCAAAGAAATCTTTGTAGTAAATTGGAAACCTCTTCACACTTTTCTTCAAATTCATGAACTTTTCAATATTGGTGCTCAACCTCTCATCATGGGTCACATGCGCGAGCACTTCACCTTTATCATCAAGCACCAAGATCTCCAATATGTCATCTACGTAAATCATGTTCCTTATTGAGGCTTCTATCAATTCCTTGTTCAATGTCCAGACGGCGTGAGATAGAGTTTTTGAAAACGACTCGAGGGTAGTGTAAAGGTTGTTTTCCCAGTCGGTTAGATAAATCTTCGAGATTAAATAAAATAAAACGATTAGCAAAATAAAGCTTATTATCTTCCAAGCGGAAAATGAACTCATCTTGGCGCTCATTCGCCCACCTCTCCACTGGTAACTTCATCAAGCGAAGGTGGAAAAACCATCTAGAGTCCGTTTAAATAGTTACCAGTTTACGATTCCGTATTTTCCGAGGACTGTGCTGTACTCACTCGAGGATTTGAATTTCTTTAGACCCTGTGAAAAGAGCTGGGAGAGGATTTTTCCATGAATGGTCTTACTAAAAGCTAGGTACTGCGGTCTTTTTTCCTTCGAAACAGGGATGAATGAAAGCTTTTGATTGTAACCGAGTTTCTCCACCCAGTAGAGCCCACTTCTGTAATCTGTTGCGAAAGCTCCAACTTTTCCTCTGTAAACCAACTTGATTCCTTGCTCATCAGAATCGACTTGCAACCGTGAACACTTGAACGTTTCGAATGTTCTATCATAGCCGTAGCCGTTGACAAAGGCGCAAATGAAATTGCGATTGTTTAGTAGGTCGTGGATGATCATCTCGTTCTCTTTTAAGTACCAGAAACCTTCCCTTGTAAAGCTCAAAGGTTCAGTGGAGTACTCGAGTATTTCTTCCCTTTCCGCTGTTTTCCAAACGGAAAAAATACCGTCAACGGTCTTTTGGACCATCATCTGAAGGGCTCTCGGTGGAGGTAGAACCTGTATTGAAACTACGAATCCAAGGTTAATGAAAACCTTCTCGATTACCTCTACATCAACGCCGCGAACTTTGTTGTCTTCTAGGTAATGGTAAGGTGGCCAGTTGACAGTTACAAGTTCGACGAGGTTTCCCTGCTTAACGTAACGGTCAACACCATAAAAACTCAAAATACGCGTTACCTCATTCCGAGAAATTATACTTCTGAGAGCACTCTCCACAGCTTGTACGATTTTGTCGGGCACATCTTTTGAAAAGAGAATGTAATGATAATACTTTTCGGCTATTAACGGTACGAGTTCGAAATTTTCGAACTTGGAAGCGTAGTATCCCAAGCTCAGACTTGTGTAGAAAATTGCGTCTATGGAACGTTTGGAAAGAGCATCCAGCGCTTCTATAATCGTGCTGTATGTAAACGTTTTGCCATGCGGAAAAATGCGTTCAACGTTAAGTGATGTAAGTGTGGAGCCTATCACACCAACTTTTGGGTTACTCTTGGTAAGAACTTGCGTTGCATTTCCTTTAAGCACGAGAAGAGCTTCATTAAGGCCGTAGAGTGGTACGCTTATGTACTTGTATTCCTTGACACGCTCTTCGTTCAATCCCAGTCCAACGAATATCTGGATCTTTCCTTTTTTCAGATCCTCGAGTATCTCTGCGTTTGTTTTTGCCTTTAGATCGCGGTATACGATCCTTATCCTTTGTTTTGAAAGTTCTCTGTTGAGCGCCTCGACAATGTCACCGCAGATTCCCTTTACCGTTCCTTTTTCCACTATGTACTTTGGTTCAGCAGCTTGCACGTACGTATAGAGAACCGTCTGGGAAAACGCCACTTCCATGAGAAAGAAAGCAAAAATTACCAACGCTATTTTTTTCAAAAGTATTCCTCCTTCACCCGTTTATCAAAATTTATTATACCACCTTTCAACCACATTTAACAAGTCTCCCAAAATAATTTTATTATCACTCTTGACAAAAGAGTGCTAATATAGTATAATGAAACCGTGAGGACTGATGAAAATCTTTTAAGGATAAAAGGGTAAAAAATAAAGTGTGGAGGTGAGATTCATGGCTAAAAAGGAGTTTGTAGTTGGTATTGACCTGGGTACGACAAACTCTGTGATTGCTTGGATGAAGCCCGATGGAACTATCGAGGTCGTTCCGAACGCGGAAGGTAGTAGGACGACACCGTCCGTCGTTTCGTTCACCAAAACTGGCGAGGTTATCGTTGGTGAGCCAGCTAAGAGGCAGTTGATACTTAACCCAGATAGAACGATAAAGTCCATCAAAAGAAAGATGGGAAGCGACTACAAGGTGAGGATCGATGATAAGGAGTACACTCCACAACAGATCAGTGCATTCATACTCAAAAAGCTCAAAAAAGATGCCGAAGAGTACCTCGGTGGTGAGATTAAAAAGGCGGTCATTACTTGTCCAGCTTATTTCAATGATGCTCAACGACAAGCCACCAAAGAGGCTGGTATCATAGCAGGTCTTGAGGTTCTCAGGATTATCAACGAGCCGACGGCTGCGGCTTTGGCTTATGGACTCGATAAGATGGAAGGCGAGCGTAAGGTTCTTGTTTATGACCTCGGTGGTGGTACGTTTGACGTATCAATTCTCGAAATCGGTGGTGGTGTCATCCAAGTCATTGCAACTAGTGGTAACAACCACCTTGGTGGTGACGATTTCGACCAAAGAATCATAGATTTCCTCGCAGAGGAATTCAAAAAGCAGTACGGTGTAGACCTGAGAAACGACAGGCAGGCACTTCAGAGACTAAGAGACGCGGCGGAGAAGGCGAAGATCGAGCTTTCATCGAAGCTTGAAACGGATATCAGCTTACCATATATTACGGCAACGGCCGAGGGACCACTCCACCTGGAGATGAAACTCACGAGGGCAATGTTTGAATCACTCACAAGGGACCTTGTTGAGAAGACTAGGGAACCAATAGAAAGGGCTCTTAGTGATGCTAAGCTTAGACCACAAGACATTGATGAGATCATCCTTGTTGGTGGAATGACCAGAGTACCGATGGTTCAGAGATTCATAAGGGACATCTTTGGTAAAGAGCCGAACAAGAGTGTTAACCCTGACGAAGCGGTTGCAATAGGTGCAGCAATCCAGGCGGCAATCCTTGCCGGTACCGAAGGCGCAAAAGATAAGGACGTTGTACTTGTTGACGTTACACCCCTTACGCTCGGTGTTGAAGTTAAAGGTGGATTAATGGAGCCAATTATTCCGAGAAACACCACTATACCGGTTAGAAAGAGCAAGATTTTCACCACCGCAGAGGATGGTCAAACCGAGGTCGAAGTCAGGGTCTATCAAGGTGAACGCGCGATGGCACGAGACAACATATTCCTCGGTAGCTTTAGGCTCATTGGTATTCCACCAGCACCACGTGGAGTTCCTCAGATCGAAGTCACGTTTGACATAGACAGCGACGGTATTGTGCATGTATCCGCGAAAGAGTTGAGCACCGGTAAAGAACAGTCGATGGTCGTTACTGGTAGGCATCAGCTAAGTAGCGAAGAAATTGAGAGAATGATACGCGAGGCACAGATGTACGAGGAACAAGATAAGAGAAAGAGGGAAGAGGTCGAACTCAAAAACCGTGCCGACGACCTTGCTTACCATATCGACAAGGTGCTCAAGGAAAACGGCGACAAAGTTCCAGCCGACATCAAGACCAGGCTCGAAGACCTCATCAGAGATTTGAGAGATGCAATAAACAAGGACGATATCGCACGCGTGAAGATCCTCTACGACGATCTCCAGAGGGAAAGTCTCAAGATAGGTGAATACCTGTACAAACAACAAGCGCAAGGTGGAACTAGTGGGGAAACAATGTAGAAAGATAAATTGCAAAAAGAAAAAAGGTGGTCGATAAAATCGACCACCTTTACTTTTTCGTTAACTCCAGGAAAAATTTACCTATGGTCTTTAGGGTAGTGCATGAAATGCTTTCCAGCTCATCATCAGTCGGGGTGTATCCGATCAGTTTTACTAAGTTCAAGATTAACTCGTCATATCTGTTGCTTTCCTCTTCAAAGAAATCATCTAATGGTTTTTCCGTTAACGAAGCTAATGCGCGAGAAAAGTTAAAATGAAGTTCTTCAAGTTCCGGCACCACGCTTTCAATGAAGTCATCAATATCTCTTCCTTTCGAAAGTATAAACTGATACAACCTAAGTAGTGTGGTACTGCAGGCCAATGCGAGACCTGCACCGTAGGTTGCTATTGTAGCTAAGGTTGTGTTCTTTTCCATCATGATAGGATCCGTACCTGCAATGTACATAGCGGCTAAAACATACGGAATCCAAGTCAAGTCTGGTTCTTGATTGTCCATGCTCTTTGGCGTAAGACCGAGCTCTTCAGCAAATTTATCAACAAGCAAGTTTCCCTCGTCATCGGTTGTTTTCAATATGACTTCAAGAGCCTCGGGGAACGGAAATTCTACATGTTCGAGAACCCTTTCCGCATCTTTAAGTTCGTTTACAAAGTCTTCTTCAAAGGACTTTTTACCAACGAAGTATTGTATTCGTTCGTAATTTTCCCTGAAATCATCCTGGACTTTCTGGAAGGTTTCGTAAGCCTCTTCGTAGAGTCCAAGTCTACGCTGAATGATTCCCAGTTCATTGAGAACCTCTGGAACAGGGTATTCTTTCGACAACTCGAGCAACAGCCCGTAAGCTTCGAAATGTTTGCCAAGCTTCATGAGTGTGTAAGAAAGATTGTAAATAATCTCCGGCTTCTTGGATAATTTTAGTCCCTCTTTGAAGATTTTCTCGGCTTTCTCGTGTTGTTGCCGGATGTTGTACACCACGCCAAGTCTTAGGTAGACCTCAGGAATCGGTTGGAGATTGAATCCTTCAAGATGAGCACCTTTGAACTTCTGGATTACCATGTTGTAAACGATCTCGGCGTCGTCGAGTTGGCCGAGTTCGGTATAAATATCTCCGATCTTCATCAACGGCAACAAAAACTCAGGGTTCAATTCGTAAGCCCGCTTGTAATATTCAAGAGCTTCATCGTAGTCCTTTCTTGCAAATAACACATTGCCCAATTCGTAGTGTGCAAGAGAAAATGTTGGATTCAGTGTGATAGCTTGCTTGAACTCAATCTCCGCAAGCTCGTAATTGCTTAATTTTGCTTGGAGCAGGGCGTTATAGAAATGGAATCTGTAGTCATAGGTCAAAGCCTTAGCTTTGTTCAGGTACTCTCCAGCCATAGTGTATTCAGCTTTGTTGATGAGGTCTTTGAATTTTTCGTAATAAAAGAAAACAAGATAAGACTTCCAGTAGTCATCTGGTGTGACCTCGTACTGTGCTTCGAGGCCGCGAAGTATCACATCCAATGGAATGTTGTTTTGGTCAGTTATCAACAGAAGGTCTTCAGCGAGTACAGGAAGCTTGACTGGAAGATTGAGTGATTTCGCCACTTCAGGTCTCAGTGGCAAGTAAACTATTGCTTTCACCGCGTTTCTCCCCTTTGTTTGAAATTTTATAGACTTGTCCAGGTCGATTATACCATACTTAACATCGCCGGATTGCTAGTGAAAAAATCAAGCTCAAGAAGGATAGTAAAACGATGGTAGGTCCCGGTGGTAGGTCAAGGTAGTAAGCGATAAGAAAACCGAAAACGGAATTTATTACGTTGAATATCACGGATCTCATGATAGAATTTTGAAAACTACGTGCACAACTTTTGGCGAAAACCCCAGGAATGACGAGAAATGCTCCCATCACGACGACACCAGCCACTTTCAACGTTGCGACAACGGTGAAGGAAATTAGTATAAACACAAGCAACTTGATTCTTTTGACATTCACACCGTAGAAACTCGCCATTTCTTCGTCGAAAATCCAGTAGGCAATTTCGTATCTGAGGTTGTAAGAAATAAGGGCCGTGGCGATAGCTGTCAGAAGAATTAAAAGAATATCCTGCTTTGTTACAAGAAGTAAGTTACCGAAAAGGTAAGACGTCACATCTGTGGTGTACCTGTCGGTCTTGGAAAATAGTACAACACCAACAGACATGAAGACTGGTAATAAAAGTCCTATGGCTGTGCTTTCAGACACGAATTTTTCCTTGTTCAGTTGGTAAATCAAAAAGGCAAAAAGGAATGTGGCCAAAAATGCTCCCGTCAAAACGTCAAAATTCAGCAACACGGAGAGAGCTACACCAGCAAAGATTGCGTGTGCAAGCCCATCACCTATGAATTCCATCCTCTTGTACACAATCACGGGAGATACAATTCCGGAAAGAGTGGAACTAAGTACGACTATCATCAGTGCGTTTCTCAGAAATTCGTACTTTACCAAATCCTTAAGAAACCCCATTCGTTTCTCAACTCCCCAAGCTGCTTCAATGAGTTCCATGTTCTATTTCGAAGTGATCATCGGACCTGATCCAAATATCGAATTCACCGAAAAGCTTCTTGACTTCTAACGGAGATATCTCTTTCGATGGGCCATGGCAGTGCAGGGTTTTGTTCAAGCACATGATCGTTGTGCACTTCTTGAATATAAGGCCGATGTCGTGGCTAACCATTACTATTGTCACGCCACGCGTTTCTCGAAGTTCGTCTATGAGCTCGTAAAATTTCGCTTTTCCCATCTCGTCTATTCCCGACTCCGGTTCATCAAGGAGAAGTATATCAGGTTGCGATACGATAGCCCTTGCCAAAGCGATCCTCTGAAATTGCCCACCGGAGAGCTGGCCTACCAATTTGTGACCGAATCCCTTCATACCAACACTTTCTAGTGCTTTTTCGACTTTCTCCTTCCACTTATGCTCTTTCCTAACTGGTAGCTTCACAAATTCGTACACCGTTAGAGGAAACTCCCTGTTGAAAGTAGGCAGCTGCGGAACGTAGCCGACGGAACCGTAAATTTCAACGAGCCCGCTGTAAGGTACTCGGCCAAGGATGGCACGTATGAGCGTAGACTTCCCCGCCCCGTTCGGACCTATTATACCAACGAACTCACCTTTGGTTACACTGAAAGAAATGTCTTTGAGCACATCAACTTCTCCAAGCTTGACTGTTAGATCCTCAACTTTCAATACGACTTCCCGAGTCATTCCTTTTCACTTCTCTTCCTTTACGGCTTGTTCCAAAGTTTTGTAGGCATTTTGGAAAAGCTCTCCTATAGTTGAAACATTGTACCCGAGCGGATCAAGGATGTGGTAGTTCCTGCCAAGTTCTCGCGAGATAATTTCTATGGCCGATTTGTTGAACTGAGGGCCGACGAATATCCCGAGTAAATTCTTCTCTTTCACCGTTTTGATTATAGACTTTATCTTCTCTGGAGATGGTTGTTTTCCGTGACCTTCTTCGAGTGAAAGAAGTTGTATGCCACTGAGTTCGAAAAGGTAGAAGTACGATGGATGTTCGAGTATGACAACGGATCCTCTGAACGAGCTCAAGAGTTTTGAAAAGCGTCTATCCAGATTGTTTAGCTCTCCAATTAGTTTCTCAGCGTTCCTTCTGTAAAGTGTAGCGTTTGACGGATCGATGCGACTTAATTCGTCCCTTATGGCCGGAATTATGTAGTTTGCCAGGAATTGCGGGTACAGCCACACATGTGGATTGACATTTCCATGTTCGTCATCCTGATGCACTTTGTCGGTCTTGAGAAACTTTTTTGGAATTCTCTCTGCCACGTAGAGCACGTTTTTGTAGTTCTTTAGGTAAGCGTTGTCCAGGCCCAGTCCATTGGCCACAATAAGATCAGCATTACTTAGCATCTTTGCATCGCTAACGGTAGGGCTGAACGTGTGAGGGTTTGCTCCGGGTTTTATCAGAAGGCCAACGTCCAATTTGCCAGCGGAAATCTCTTTCACTATCAGAAAGTACGGATTCAGTGTGCAAACGACTTTTTTCGTTGCAAATGTGTTCGTATTCAAGAATAATAGGAACAGATTGAGTAGAAGAACTAATAGAAACAGTAGTGCATTCCTCATCTTCTCGCCCTCCCTTAAATCCGAACGCGTAATTTCTCGTTACACTCATTGCACAGCCCAGTGATAAGTATTAAATGGTCACTAGGAATCATGCCTCTCTCACGCAAGTTTTGTTCGTACGAACCCGCAAGACACTCGAGCTGGAAGAACTTCCCACACGAAGTGCAAAGAAAAAAATCTTCGTGGCGCTCGCTTGGTAAAAAATACGTGTACTGGTTGAAGGTGAAACTCTTTACTTGACCCTTTCTTACCAGATAATCAAGCGCTCGGTATATAGTGGTCAGGCTCATCTCTGGACACTCTTTGCTTATATCGTAAGCGGTCAGTGGGTGCTCGGAACTGAACAGTACCTCTCTGACCCTCTTTCTGTTTTTTGTAAGACGCTCCATACCCTTTCCTCCCGCTCGTAACGTACTAAAAATGCAAATCATTTTCATTTGCAATAAAATACTACCACACACGCTCTGGCTTGTCAACTGTGGATACGCATGCTTTGGAAAATTCACGAAAAAAAGAAGGCATGCCTCAAATGGCATGCCTTCTTGACTTGAATCTTTCTGCGCTATGCATTACCTTCTCCAGCCGCAGGCTACACGCTTCTGAGCGAATCTGTTTGCTTGCCTGTTCTGAATCAGCTCTTCAAATGCGATGGTCTTTCCGCCGGTCGTGACGCTGTCGGCTAGGATGAACTTTCCAGAACTTGAGGTGACAAGTCTGCCTTTAACTTCTATTTCTTCTCCGGTTTTGAGTGAGACCTGCTTGAAGAGTGGACCAGCGTGAACAGTGTAAGAATCGTTGTCAACTTGGATTGTGAGTCTGAAGCCGTCGTTTGGATCCCACGAAATATCCCTTATAGTTCCTTTGAAGGTTCTCACTTCGCTAATCGTTGCATCTTCGGGTATCTGAAGATTCCTATAGCGTGCCGTCGTTGTTTGAACGGCTCTGATTTGCTGCTGTACTTGTCCTTGGGTTTGTGTCTGAATTTGCGAACTTGTCATAGGATAGTTCCATCTGCCAGGAGCGGGAGCGTTTAGTCTGCCAGGACCGAAGGCGAACAAAACACTTGCGAATAAAACAACCGCTGTAAGAAGTGTCAGAAGTCTTTTCATAAATCTTACCTCCTTTTTTGCAGCTTACTCTGTCTTCTTGACTTGCCAACCTTTCCTTCGCGCGAAGGACGGAACGAGTATACCAGTGCAAGCTTAAAAAATCCTTTTTTCCAGCTTTGAAAAAGCTTAGAATTTTTGAACCGCCGGTGTGGTATAATAGTATCGAGGTTTTTCTATGTCAAGAAGCTCAAGTCAAGAAGTCGGATGAAAGCTTGAATGAAAGGAGGCTGGAGTATGACGTATCATGAACCTTATGAACTCCTCGGGGGTGATGCTCGAGATCTGTCGCGGCTGCTTAGAAGTCTCATTGAGGAACTCGAGGCGATCGATTGGTACAATCAAAGGATGTCCGTATCAAGTGATCCGGATGTGAGGGCCGTTGTCAAACACAATAGGGATGAAGAAATGGAACATGCGGCGATGGTACTAGAGATAATTCGGCGTAGAGTTCCAGAGTTCGATAAAGCGTTACGAACTTACCTGTTCACCGATGGTCCGGTTACTGAAATTGAAGCGGAAAGTCAAGAGAATTCAAGCGATAGTGAAAACCAGCTACTCAGGCCGTAGATGGAGGTGGAACCATGGAATTCTTAAAGAGAAAATTTGCGCCCATTACGCAACGGAGTTGGATGGAAATCGATAGGAGATTCTTCGAGGTAATGAAGTCGAACCTCTACGCACGAAGGGTAGTTGACCTTTACGGCCCCATGGGCTGGGAATTCTCCGCCTTGCCACTAGGAGAGGTGGCGATCAAATCTTCGACCGGTGAAAAAGTTCAGTGGGGAATCCGGAGAGTTCTACCAGTTATCGAATTGAGAGCGTCGTTTTCGTTGGAGATATCGAAACTTGACGATGTTGAAAGAGGTGTCAAAAATGTTGATTTGGCTGAGCTTGAAGAAGCGGCCAGAAATGTTGCTGCTTTCGAGGATGAGATTGTTTTCTACGGTTGTCCGGAGTTCGGTATAACGGGGATACTGGATGTGGTAAGAACTCGATACGTTACCGCTGAAAAACAGGTGGAAAAGTTTACCGTTAGCTTGTTCAGCGCTGTTAACATTCTTAAAGAGGACGGTATAGCAGGACCGTATAATCTGCTTGTGAACAGAGATATTTGGAGTGCTGTTATATCGTCATCGGACTTCGCTCAGCGCCAAAAGGTGATTGAGCGATTGCTCGATGGAGGTTCCGTAATTCCCACGCCAAGGATACCTGAAGCACTGGTTTTAGCGCAAGGAGGACACTTCAAGCTTTACATCGGGCAGGACCTTTCGATAGGATACGAAGGCCATACAAATGAGAGGGTGAATTTGTTCATTACCGAAACACTCACATTCCAGTGTGTTAACCCGTTGGCTGGAGTCTTGATTAAGTTTTAGGAAGTTTTCGGTAAGTTCCGATAGAAAAAGTACTTCAGGTTGTTAGACTTGGCGTAGTACATGGCCTTATCGGCCTTTATAATTAGTTCCTCAAACTTATCACCATCTTCCGGGAAGGTGGCAATTCCAAAATTTCCGGAGATGTTTATCTTAAAGTACTCATAGTATATGTCTTTCTCTATCTCGGAAATTAACCTTTCAACAAATGAGATATGTTCTTTGCAGTCGTACAAGACAAACCCAAATTCATCTCCACCTATTCTTGCAACAATATCACTCTTTCTAAGCGCATTTTCGAGGCGTTTTGCCACGATCTTAAGCACGTAATCGCCAACCTTGTGTCCGTATGTGTCGTTGACGGGCTTAAACTTTCGAAGGTCTAGATAAAGTACACAAACTTGCTTACGCTCCCTCCTGGCGAGTGCAAGTATTTTCTCAGCATGTTCCTCGAGAAGCCTCCGGTTTGGCAATCCGGTCAGTTCATCGTGGGTGGAAAGGTATTCAAATTTCTCCTTCTGCTTTTGAAGCTCCCTCTCCAGGGATATCCTCTCAAAGAGTACCCCTACCTGGTTTGCGAATATATTCGCTATCTGAATTGAGACGTTGGAGAAAGCATTGACATCTTCGAAGTTGTCCAGTGTCATAAAACCGACGATTTCGTCCCTTATGATTATAGGGATTGAAAGCATCGCCTTTATCCTGTTTATCTGGCCAGCATTTTTCAGTGTTTCAAGTTGCCTCTCGTCATTTAAGTGTTGCGCATCGAAATCTCCAAGGTTGGTGATTATCTTCACTTTCTTATCCATTCCCTGCGCAAGCTGGTGTGGTTTGAATTTCACGTATCGTAGTTTTTCAAAATCATATCCAACGCACCCGGCAAAGACAAATTCCTCACCGTTCCTTACAAGAATGCTCCCAGCTTGTGCTCCGGGGACTATTTCCACGGCTCGCTCAATCAGGTATTGGTAGGAGGGTTCGAGTACGCCTTTCAGAATTTCGTTTGTAAATTCATTTATTGCACTGAGCGATTTCTTTTGAATTTCCAACGTACGGGCCAACTCGAGGTGTTCTCTCGCAGATTTTGTTTTGTCGATGACAAGAATTACGAGTAACCCGGTGGCAAGTGTTGAGAAAAGTAGGAGCGATATCAGGATTTGTACACGCGAGATTGCGAGTTTGACCTTTAGTCCGTAGGCAAGGGGTTCACCGTCTGTTGTAAATCTTAAGCCCATCCTTAGGATGTTTTTTGCTATTGTGGAAGTTGGAATCTCTACCACCGCCGTTTTAAACGGTAAGAATTTTGACGTTTCGGAGTTGAAAATTTTGAATCTGATTATCAGCCGGTCAAACTCTCCACGAATTTCGTATACGCCTTCTGGGGGTTCTTCGTTAAGTATTTTAACGTCTGTAACTTTGAAGTGCTCTCGTATCTGTAAAAAGTAATTTTTGAGAAAATCGTCCCTTCCATTTAGAACGGCATAGTACATATCATCCCATTGGAAAAAACTGAGACTGAGTGATGTTGCAAAAAACTCTGTTTGTTCAATGAACAAGCGCCTAACTATCTCAAGTCTCTGCTGTTTCAATTGTACGTTGATTAGGAATGTGCCCAAAATGGATATTCCGATGGTTAAAAGTGTAAGGAAAATGGCATGTTTTTGAATTACAGTTGTTTTGCTGTTCATAAGACACCTCCGCATCAAAGGTGTAATTCCACGGAGTTCCTAATCTAAGAAGCAATTTTCTCCAAACATATCGCTCATCAGATGTCGTTTGATGAATTTTTACCGAAACAATTATACTACGTGAAGCTAGTACTCATTATCGGAGTAAAAAAACACCGCGATGAGCGCGGTGTTTTTTCAATGGTTTCTCGAATCTGCAAAATGAAATTGTAAGGAGCCCTTGTTAGTCACTGGATATTATTGATGATGTTTCTCATCTCGCGCTCTAGCTTTTGAAGAGAATCTCTCGCGGCACCTTCGGAATCTCCCTTAACCATAACGTACGCTTTCAGTTTGGGTTCGGTACCCGAGGGTCTTACGTAAACAACTCCTTCGTCAAAATTCAACCTGATTGTTTCGTTTGGTATTACACCATCATAGCCACTTGAATAATCGATTACTTCCTTGACGTTTGGCAAGTGCAAGTCTTTCAATTTCTCGTAAATTTCTCTTGCATGTTCCACACTTCCAAGTTCGAAGTTGAGAAGCCGTTCGAGATAGTAGCCGTACTTTTTATAAAGCGTTTCCATATATTCTGCAAGGTGGTTCTTTGCTGCAACTTTCGCGACAAGTCCACACGCAAGAACGGCGTCTTTATCCCGAGCTAAGTTACCGGTGAGGTATCCACAACTTTCCTCGAATCCCAGTACGAAATCTAAATCCTTTCTTTTTTCGGCAAGATCACCAATGAATTTGAACCCCGTTGGTACCTCGAAAAGTTTCAGACCGAACTCTTCGCAAATAGGCTTAACCATGTCTGTTGAAACAATGGTCTTTATTATCATACCGTCACGCTTTCCCGAATCGTAGTACTCTTTCCCGAGTGCGTGGGAGAGTATCACTCCTACCTGGTTACCCGTTAGCCGGATGTTCTTGTACATGACCCCCACCCTGTCTGCATCAGGATCCGTTGCCAGCCCGAGGTCCACTTTGTTCTTTTTCATGTATTCTCTGAGCAACTCCAGGGCACGGTCATCTTCCGGGTTGGGTGTCTTGGCCGTAGGAAAGTTACCATCGTGTGCCATCTGTTCTTCCACTTCGATAACGTTTGCCCCCAGGTTCCGCAGTAATTTGGGGACAAACCTGGCCCCGGTTCCGTGAAGTGGTGAGTAAACAATGGACAGACCACTTAATGATGTATTCAGCAGTTTTGCGACTTCCTCCACGTAATCGTCAAGCAATTTTGAATCTAAAACGTGGTACTTCTCGTTGACCTGAATAGGTTGTTCCCACGCCTTCAACACAAGCTCTGAAAGTATATCAGTAACCTCTGGAATCGCTTGTACGCCGTTTGAAGTGTAAACTTTGTAACCGTTGTACTGGGGAGGGTTGTGACTGGCTGTGATGACGACTCCCATGTCCATTCCCAGTTTTCGTACAGCAAACGATAAAACAGGTGTTGGAACTGGTTGATCGAAAACATGAGCTTCCAAACCCTCTCCTGAAAAAACTGATGCTGAAAGTTTAGCATAATGCTCCGAGTTTAACCTCGTGTCGTAGGCGATTACTACGCTCTTTAGTCCGTTGGCCTTCATATACTCGGCCACGCCCTTTGAGGCGACCATAACAGCTTTGTCGTCGAATTCTCCTTCCCTCATTATCCCGCGAATGCCACCGGTTCCAAAGAGAATCATTGGTCTATTCACTCCTTTCTGCGTCTGTATTTTCGTAAAGCTTTATTAATTCCTCTGATTTTGATTTGAATATCTCGAGCAACTTTGGATCGAAGTGTGATGGCCCCACTCGGCCGTCACCTTCAAGGATAATTTTCATCGCTTCTTCATGTGAAAGCGCTCGTTTGTATGGACGACAGCCCCTAAGTGCATCGTAAACATCCACAATCTTCACGATCCTTGCCTCGAGGGGAATATCTTCACCCTTAAGTCCTTCAGGATAGCCTGTGCCGTCGTAGTTTTCGTGGTGATAGAGTGCTATATTCAGAGCCACAGCGAAGTATGGATGCGTTAATAACCTTTTCGCGTAAATTGTGTGCTTCTTTACTTCCTCAAATTCTTCGGGTGTCAGTTTATCGGGTTTGAGCAAAATTTCTTTCGGAACGTAGATTTTTCCAATATCGTGGAGTGGGGAGAAGTTGACGATTTTTTCTTTGTATTCCTCATCGATTTCAATTTCATTTACTATGAGGCGTACCAATTCCTTCGTTCGTTTTACATGTTGACCCGTTTCGCCTTCGATACCTTCGACGATATCAACGAGCTTTTCGGAAAAATCGAAGAATGCGTTTCTAATTTCTTGTGAAAGCCTTTGAATGTTTCTGTAGTTCTCCTCGAGTTCTTCGTTCATCGCTTCGAGTTCTTCAACGTCCGCTGAAATGATACTGCTGGCATCGTACAGTGCATCTTGGACATCAGCTATTTCTTCGATGATACTATCGTCATAACTTGGGGAAATGGAAAGGTTGTTTCGGAATTCGGACACCATTGCTTTTAATGTTTTCAATTCTTTGCTCAAGAATTCAAACGTCGATTTGTTCACCAAAAACACAAGCAGCGCGGAAAGCACAAAAGCTGCCAACCAGAAGAACACGTGTATCAGGATACCGATGTAGCTTAGTCTGACCCACAAATAGAGCGTTTGCCCCTTTTCGGGAAATTCCACGTTCATATCTATAATGAAATCTTCATATAATAACGTTTTTTTCAAGTCCGTGGGAAAATCGTCGAACTGATCTAAGAGTTTTTCTTTGGATACGGTGTATACTCCTTGTTTTAAAACGTAACGATCCACTCTTACGAATTCTAAGAGATACTTTTCCACGAAATCTTTAGGAAAATAGAACACCGTTCCAAATATATAGTCCTGAAAGAGCGGAGTAAAAACAACAAACGTTAGGCGTCTTTCATCAGCTTCAAACAATTTTCCTTGGGCAAAACCACGGTGTTCCATAAGAGATTTGATAAAAGTGACGTAATTCGTTTCACCCACCCGGATTTTTGAAAAGTCCAGACCGACTATACTTTTTGTGCGAGTGGAAATGACACATCTACCGGATGGCTCGATGACAAAATATCCCACGTCCCATTCCCAAGGTTTCTTCATCAGCATTGGTTCTATGGTTTTCAACAGAACCTCTTCATTTGAGATAGCGCTCAGCCCCATACTCTCGATAACGTTGCTAATATCCGTCGCATATTGTATCAACTGCTCGAACTTTTTGGAAATGGTGTGGTTTGCTTCCTGGAGCAGGGCCAAAACTTTTTCTTTAGCCATAGATAGTTTTTGGGCAACTATGGTCTGTTTGAAAACACTCTGGAAGTATGCGTATATCAATACATTGAATACAACCAAAGCAATAATCAGAGGAAGGAGTATGTAGTAAATCTTTCGTTTCGCGAAATCGGAAAAACCAACCCGATTTTTCAATTCCTTCAAGTTCTCACCCGACCCTTCTGAATAGAACAACATCAGTGCTTATCAAAAACAAGTATATCACATAGAAGTTTGAAATTTTTGGTCGAAATATTGGGCCAGGTCTCAATTTTAATCTAGTTGAAGGCTTATTTCATCCAATCTCTAAAAATTCGAAACGGTTCCGGCGCACCAATCACCGGAACCGCAGGATTCGTACCATTACTTTCTACACCACTGGAGCACTTTTTCCACATCTATTGTAGCAAGTGCGATGTAATTATCGGCTGCTCCGTAGTAGACGTAATATTTTCCTTTGTACTCCACCATCGCGTCGCTAAAGACTACGTTCGGTACGCCTCCGAAAATTTCCCATTCTTCCTCCGGTTCAAGGATTGGTTCTTCACTGCGTTTGAGCACCTTAGTTGGATCGTTCAAATCGAGTAACATAAATCCGAGTCTGTAGATGGGCCTTGGTGCATCTTCAACACCGTGGTAAAGCAAAAGCCAGCCGTAAGGAGTTTTAATCGGTGGTGCGCCGGCACCGATTTTCAGGTTATCCCAGTACCCCTGCCTTGGTCCAGCAACTTTTACATAATCTCCCCAGTGAATCAAATCGTCGGAGTACGCAAACCAGATGTCGGGTGGAAATCTGTGGATCATGACGTACCGGCCGTTTATCTTTTCGGGGAAAAATGCGGCATCTTTGTTGTCTATTTCATCTTTGATGACGACTCCATAGCGCTCCCAGGTTATGAAATTCTTTGTTGATGCCATTGCCACCCTTGGTCCTTTTGGAGAGTAGGCGGTGTAGAGCATGTAATATCTATCACCTATTTTTGTGATTCGTGGGTCCTCAACACCGTAGAGTTCATCCTGGGAGGCTGGACTAAAGACCGGTTTTTCCAACCTGTTAAATCTCACACCATCTGTGCTCACCGCGTACCCGATGCGAGAGACCATATCCTGCCCTTGTGCTCTGTAGAGCATGTGAAAGAGTTCTCCGTCGTAAACGACAGCACAGTTGAAGACAAACTTGTCCTCCCAGATGTGACCGGGTACGGGTGCAAGTATCGGATTAAGTGGGTGCTTCTCGAGTTTCAACTCCATGCTCTCTGACCTCCTTCACTCTTGTTGTTCAACTTTTTTCTGCTCACTCAGCATAAGCGGATAAAGCTCATCCATTACCTTACGCACCTGTTCACTGCTCTTCGTTCTTGGGTCTCTTTCAAGAATGTCTTCAAGAAGTTTCAAATTTTTAGTTTTAAAGATCTCAAGTGCTTGTTTCGCAAGAAGTGTCCTGGGTTTCAGATACCAATCAAGAATCCTCTTGGGCAGTGAGACATCTTCAAACTCGAATTTTTCACCTTCAACGTACGCACAGATTTCCACGGCAATATCATCATCAAGTCCCTTGATTTTTCCATTGTTTAGAACGTTAACCACAAATCTTCTACGTTCGCCGTTGACTACGCTGTCTATGAATGGTACATGTTGCTCGCGACTAAGCTTAGAAGGATCGAGTAAATCCGCTATCAGAGTCTTCCATTCTTCACTTACATGTGGAATTGCCTTGATTACCTCATCTTTTGCCTTCGTCAATTTTTGACCGTTTTTGACTGCCTTCGCAAAGAGTTCTATTACGCTCACCACAGCGTTTAGCTGACCAACGTACCATTCCCAACCGAGTTCCGAATCCGCTCCTCCCCATGGTTCTCCGTACCATCGTTTCTTAGTTTCAAGGTTCCTGTGGTACTTCCATGTTGAGTTGCGAACGGTGTCTCCTATTGGGAAAAGACCGTACGTGCGGTACATATCCCACGCTACCGGAGAGAGTTGATCGTCGAAGGGCGTTGACGGTTTATGCGGTTTATCCGCGTACTTTACCAATTCTTCGTACAAATTCTTTCCATCGGGTGATTCAAATTTTGTCAGCCAGATGCCGTGGTTCACACCGGCAACCTGCCATTTGTAATCTTTAGCACCGACCACCTCGGCTAGCGTTTCCACCGAAAAATGCCCATGACAAAATCCTACCATCTTTATACCTGTTTCCGTCGATACAAGTGTTGTACCTTCCAAAACAGGATTTGCGGCTTGAAGGTACCAGGCGTCTGGAGCCAGTTCTTTGATAAGGTTCGCTATCTTTAAAAACAAGGTCATCTGGTTCCAGTTTGTCAGGTTAAGGTAGTCGGTTACAAAGTTATAATTTTGCGCATCGATGCCCCTGTAATATCCGTACTTCTCACCTATCGTCCTTACTTTGTTGAGGTATTCGTGTCCACCAGCGAGTGCCGTGTTAATTACGAAGTTGGCGCCTTCTATAGCTTTTCGGAGCGATAAGGTCTTTTCAAATTTTAAGTTCGCTCCGAAGAACTCGGTGAGTTCTCTTGCAAGAACTAGGACATTTTCAAGCCTCTCTTCGTTGATATCCATGAGGACAACTTCTGTGCCAGAGAGTTTGGGCATCTTACAAAGGTCTGAGATGATTCGCAATGAAAACACAGCGCTTCCAGCTCCAACGATACTGATGCGCAGATTAGTCATTTTTCAGACCTCCTTGGTTTAAATTAAAGCTTTTGTTATTTAAGCGTAATCGAAATACCTTGCAGGAAGAATTTTCTCAAAGCAAGGAAAATTATGAGCATTGGCAGTGTTTGGATCACTGCACCGGCCAAAACGGGTCCCACGTAACCGGCGTATTCGTGGTTGAAGCTTGCAAGTAAGACTGAAAGTGGCATCTTGTTGTAGTCTCTAATAACCATCAAGGGCCACATGAAGTTGTCCCAGGTACCTATAAAGGTGAATAAACCGACGATTGATGCAGTTGAACTTGCAAGTGGAAACATCACCTTAAAAGCTATCCATAGTTCGTTTGCTCCGTCAATTCTCGCAGCTTCTATGTAGTCCTTTGGAATGGATTTGTAGGATTGAGCAAACATAAACATACCCCAAGAACTAATGAGTGACGGTACAATCAAAGCCTTGTACGTATTGAGCCAGCCCAGGTTCCGCATTAGCACGAACATTGGAATTATGAACATGAACCCAGGAAAGAGCATTTGATACAAAATAAAATTGAAAATTGCCTTTCCGAGTCCAAACTCTATCTTTGAGATCACATATCCTAACAACGCAGAGGTGAAAACAACCGAAAATGTTACTGTTACCGTGACGAACAAGCTGTTCAAGAAGGCTCTGACAAAGGGTCTGTGCAGACGTTCGGATGCTTCCAAGATGAACCTGTAGTGTTCGAGAGTCAATTTCCTTGGCCAAAACCTTGTGTAAATATCTTCTACAGGTTTAAAGGATGAAAGTACAAGCCATACATACGGATAAATCCAAACGATGGCAAGCGCCAACATTACGACGGTGATGATAATCGAATTGATTTTGTCCCTTTTCATACGAAGGTCACTTCCTTTTCGAAGAGTTTTCTGATCAGCATCACAAGACCGTAGCTCATTGCCGCTGTCACAATGGCGATGGTTGTTGCGTAAGATGGATTTATACGCTTGAAAGCGGTGTCGTACATGTACACCAAGAACGTCATAGTCCTATTCATCGGTCCACCACCGGTAATCATGTACGGTTCGGTGAAGATGCCGAACGTGAGTGTTGTGGCCAAGATTGTGACCGTTATAAGGGAAGGGTTGAGCAACGGTAACGTGATTTTCCAGAAAATCGTCCTCTTAGTTGCTCCATCGAGCTGTGCTGCTTCGTAGATCGACTGCGGAATACTTAAAAGCCCGGCGTACAGTATAAGTCCGTAGTATCCCATAAACTTCCACGTGATTATTAGACATATCGAAAACACTGCAAACTCAGGGTTGCTGAACCAAGGAATCGTGAATCCAAAAACGGAGTCCAAGAACCGATTGATGGGTCCGTTAACAGCGAACAAGTTCGAGAACAACAACGAGTACGCAACTCCCGACGAAACGTTCGCAAGCAAAAAGCTGAGCATTATGAAGGTTTTTCCGAACTTGATCTTCGTTAGTGCCAAAGCAAAAAGCAAGGATGCGGTCAAGACCATGGGTATAAGAAAAGCAAGAAAATTCAGTGTATTTAGGACTATTCGCCAAAACATGTGGTCAGTGAACGTGTTTACGAAATTCATAACACCCACGAACTGAGGTTTTGTAAAATAGTTCCACTTAGTGAATGCAAGCACAATCATCCAGACAAACGGGTATCCCCAGAAGACCGCGGTGTAGAATAAGTATGGAACAATCGCCTAACCGAAAGCTCTTTCCTTCCAGCCAAGTCTTCTCATGTCTATCACTCCCGGGATCTACTGAAAGAGAAGGTACAAGTAACGGGCGTGGAGGGGGTATCCACACCCGCTGAAGCTTTAACAGCTTCAATAGCTCACATCGGAGTCTTAGAACAATAGTTTGTTTATCTCTGAAACTGCGCGCTTCAAGATATCGGAGGGCTTACCTTTCAGATACATCAGGGGTTCAATGAGGTATGTGGTCATAGCCTGCTGAACGTCGATAGTTTTGTCAATAAGTGCTGGAGGTATTGCGTAAGGAACGTGGCTTGCGTAAGCTCTGAAGAATCTGTCCTCCATGAACTTTGCGAACGCAGGATTAGTTGCAAGGTCCTCACGTGCCGGTGGCATCTTCGTTTTCTCAATCCACAAAACGTCATTTTGGACGTTCGAGAAGACCCAGTTCAAAAATTCGAAAACAGCCTTTGGATTTTTACAAGTATTGTAGATTACTATACCTTTACTGTCAGCGAATGTGTATACTGGCTTGTCCTTTGGATAATCCCCCGGAACTGGTGGTGGTGTGATGATAACGTTGGGCATCACGTTCGGGAATGTCTGAAGTGCCCAGTTGATTTCCCATGGGCCGGTTACTTTTGCGAGTATAACTCCCTTGTAGAACGGATTATCTCCGAGCTCTACAGCCGTGTATTTGTTCTGGAACATGTTGTATATAAATGTTGCTACTTTCTCTCCAGCAACATCACCAAAGCTCACTTTCCTTCGTGCAGGGTCAATGTAAGCGTTGCCACCGCTGGCGGCATAGTAATACGTGATAAAATCAAACCACCTATCCCACCAGTTCCTACCTGCAATCACCTGCATGGTGAATTTCTTCTTACCATCGGCAAACTTCTTACTCAGTTCGTAGATTTCCTCGTAAGTTCTTGGGGGAGTGTTGTAACCAAGTTGCTTAAGCAAATCTCCGCGCCACCAGAAAAGCATCGGGTTTGAGTAAATCGGCAAGACGTAGTACTTACCTTTGATTTTCCATTTTTCTATAATATTCTTCATCTTCCTGGCCTCAACCAATTTTTGAAAATCGGCACCGAAGTTGTCAAACGGGTAAAGAGCCCCGATGTCAGCAAGCTGAGCTGCAAAACCGCTGAAGATATTTTCGCTAAAATCAGGGGCGTTTCCCGAAGCTATAGCAGTGAGTATAGCTTCCTCGGAACTGCCAGCTGCAGGGATCGTTTGAACTTCAATCTGGATATCCGAGCGCTGCTTGTTCCATTCGGTGACAACCGCCTTCCAAAACTCTTCTTGAAGCGGGTTAGGCGCTGTCCAGAACTTCAACCTGACTTGAGCAACGCCGAGCACTACCGAAAGCATCAACATCAGCACAACTATCCTTCTGAGATTCACCATAGCAAACACCTCCCCTGAAAGGTTCACAGATCACACAAGAGATGAACCGCGTTTCACGTAAGTAGCGTACACACATTGCTTATAAGGATGTGTACTTTGGTGGTTCAGTAGTTCAAACAGTCTCTTCACCGCATTTAATCCCATCTCCGACTTTTGAACTCGTAAAGTAGATAAATTGTTTTTCGCAGCCGAAGGAATGTCATCGAAACCGACGACGCTTACATCTTCAGGAATTCTCACGCCCCATTCTTGTAACTTTTTCAACGTCTGGAGCGCGATAACATCGTTGGAGCATATTATCAGATCGGGTTTTCGATCTCTGAAAAGTTTTCTCAGAGCAGTTTCAACGTCCTCGTGCAATTCATCGTATTCCATTGTTATGGGTAATCTCCCGTACTTTGTCATCGCCGCAATGTAACCGTTGTATCTGTCACGGAATCCGAAGTACTTTAAAGGACCGTGCAGGTGTGCGATGGTGTTAAAACCACTTGATATGGCAAGTTCTGTGACGAAATAAACACCGTCGTAACCATCGCTGACAATTGAATCGACCCTCAATCCTTCAATGTAATGATCCAGGAGAACAACTTTTGAAGACTTGGCTAAACTTTCAATTTGTTCCTTCTCCATGTCGCTTCCCACGATTATGTAACCATCCATCTTTGGGATTTCCTCTGTTTCAAAGTTTAAGATTCTTACGTCCAACCTATATATCTCGGCGGAATTTTCAATGGCAGAAATCATAATTCTGTAAAATTCACCGAGCTCCGTTGACAAAAGTTCGAAGATCCTCGTGCTGATGAGCAAACCAACGTTGAAAGCTTTCTTTTTCGCAAGTGCTCTCGCCGTTAACGAAGGTCTATATCCAAGTTTCTTCATAGCTTGCAAAACTTTGAGTTCGGTTTCTTCAGAAACGTAGCCGCTACCGTTCAATACCCTTGAAACAGTTGCTATTGATACTCCTGCTTCTTTCGCAACATCTTCGATCGAGACCATCAAAACTCCACCCCCAAACAATATCTACATCACAGTTTCCTAAATTTTATTTATAGGTAAACGCTTACATACACTACAGATTATACGCAACTGGACAAAAAGTACCAACATATGCTTAATAATAAAAATGAATGCAAATGTGAGAAAATATTCGAATAAAAACAGTAATTAGGATTTTTATACAAAAATGTTAATTTTATTCCCAAAATTTGGCTTACAAAAATTCAGACATCTCTTTATATAATACGTATGTAAGCGTTTACTTATGGTAACGCTTACACATAACCGAAAAATGGGAGGTGCTGGCATATGAAGAGGATTTTGGTTTTGATTGCGGTGGTATTCTCCGTTGTTCTCTTAGCAAAGACGGTGTCGATTCCTGTAAAGGCAGGGGATGTGCAAGTACCCGTGGTTGTCAGATTTTCTGAATTACTTGAATTATTACCCGAGGACTTTGAACCGGTATGGGAAAGTTTGAAAGTCATCTGTTGTAACAAGGAGGTCCCTTACCAAATCGACGACGTTGATGGTAACAACAAGGTCTCCGGCCCAGATACGTTGTTGTTCTTGGCAAGTGGGCAGACGCGTATTGAAATTTCGGATGTAAAACCTTCGAAGGCAACGGTGTATCCCAAGGCATTTAGCGTTGAAAAATTTGGGAACGGCTTCTTGGTGAAAGCCGTAGATGGCTCTCTGGAATTCGAAGTTACGGAAAAGGGACTCGTGAACATCAAAAAATTTGGGAACGTCAAAGCTGACATTGTTAGTGAGATAGGTATCGCGAGGATAGCGGGTTGGTCAAGGTCAACCTTCTATGTGGATGGTGATATTGGAAAAGTTCACGACGAAGAAACAACTCCAGGGTTGCGACTCGTTTCTTTGAAAGTGCTCACACCTGGACCTGTCGCGACGGGTATTCAGGCTGTTCTCTTTTCCGATAAGTTCTTCGGTCTTTCTCAAGAACTGATGATTTACGTCTTCACTAACGGTGATATCTTTGTGAGTAATCAGTTCAAGTTTTACAACTATGCGGACATCATGAAACTTCAGACAATGATTACAAGACCGTTGATTCCAGCATTCGACGATACTGTTCACATACTCCCAGTTTTCAGAAGGCTGTCGTGGGCTGATCAACTTGGTATTACACCTTACGAGTACTGGCTTGAAAGAAATGCTGTGACCTGGGTTGATAAGTTGCCATATATTATCTTCCCGGCCGGGCAAAGCATGAAGCCACTCTTCTGGGGAGCGACTTACATTTTTGCATCGGCTGAAAGGTGGAGAACTAACTATTCACCAAAGGCGAAGATGGGTGTTGCGGAAATCATGCCAACAATACCCTTAATGTACGCGGATTACAAAAAGTGGCTCGAAGGTGATACATGGGTTTACGAGAGCTTGGAATTTAGGACCGGTATTTTTAAATGGGTGGCCGACGAGTTCAACGCATATCCAGCAACGGAAAACGTGTATCCGGTTTGGGGAACGAAGAAAGAGGATATGCCAAACAGATACAAAGCGGGAGACGTTGTAGAACACAAGATACTCTACCACTTGTACACAGCGCCTAGCACCGAGGAAGCCATTAAGTGGCTTGAGAAGAAGAGTGCATCCTTCAGGGCTCTTAAGATAGGAGGATAATCCCCAATCCACCCCCCGCATCTTTTGGAGTAGGCCAGGTGTCTTGTGGCACCTGGCCGTTAATTTTTGTGTGACAGTTTTAGTGTTTCGAGGCGTAGAGGAGGGGTAACGTGCGTTTTTCACTAATTTTCTTGATTTCATTTCTGCTCGGTGTATTTGTGAGCCCAGGTTTTACAATTTCCTTTTTCAACAACACGCATCTGGAACGGCTCGGAGAGAAATTCACGTTGTTAGGCGAGGAAGTAAAGGGGTACTGGGTTTATGCTGAAGAACGCGATGGGAGGTACGTTCCCGTTACGGCGGTCAATGAGGGTGACTTTTGTGTAGACGATGTGGCAAGAGTGGTCTTAGTCTATTCCGAAGCGTTTGAGCATTATCGTGACACTAAATATCTGGAACTTGCCAAAGAAGCCTCTAAATTCGTGTTAAAAATGCACGCGGGCGATGGGGAGTTTTACAATTTTGCTTACAAAGACGGTACAATAAATCGCTTTGGTATCACAAGCTACAAATCTAACTCTTGGTGGACACTCAGAGCGTTTTGGGGACTCTCAAAACTTGCACAGTTTTGGTTCTACAGTGAACTGGATGAAACCCTCAAAAGAACTTTCAATGCGCTGCGTAAGTCACCACCAAAGTACGGAGACCAACTTAGCCTATACTTACTCGGCCTTGCAGAGTACTACAAGTACTCCACACGTCCTGACGTCAAGGCTGAAATACTCAGGGTTACGGATGAGCTTCTAAAGTTTCGTTGGACTGGTCTTCCGAAATTGAAGTCTTTCTTTTCCGCGTACCGTGATAAGCTTAGTTGGAACGGTTGGGGAAACCATTACTTAGAGGCCTTTGTTGAAGCTTACAAAATAACCAAAGATAAAAATCTTTTCAATTTGTCAGTAGAACTTGCAAAAGAACAAGCTTCCGTAATGATAGCCACGGGGTTGATATACCATATTGGAAACTTTATAAAACTCTATCCGGAGCTTGCTTACTCACTTGAGTGCCTTGTTGTTGGAATCCAAAAGCTTTACGAACTCGCAAACGACGAAACATACGCGTACCTCACTGCGCTCATCGGTTCCTGGTTGTTCGGTGGTAACCGACTGGGGGTAGGGATGTACGGGCCAAACGGTGAGGGTTATGACGGACTCGAGTTTGCACATGTGAACAGGAATGCCGGTACCGAATCGACGATTTGTGCACTCAGATCGGTCCTTTATTTGGAGAAATTACCAAATAATTTTCTTGAGCTTTCGGCGAACGCAAAATTTCTTGGGCGATCCGGATTAAGAGTTTTCGAAGCTGAATCTCTGGATGCGGGTGTATCTCAAGTTAGTGTGTTTAGCGGGGATTACGGTGGAGGTTTAATCGTCTCGGCAGAGGGTAGATCAAGGTTTAAACTGGAAAAAGGGGAAATTCCGTCCCAGAGATACTATGTACTCGTGAGTGGGGAATTTAATGGTGTAACGGTGACACTTTCCTCTAAAAGTTCTTTGCGAAGAGAAATTTCTGGAAAAGGATTACTTGAAGTTGGGATTATTGACTACGAAGACTTTGTATCAATTGTGTTTTCCGATTCGTGCAGATTCGACCAGCTGGTCTTTGTCCCAATAAAGGTAGGTGCGAGTTATCGTTTTAAAACCCACGAGACAACAGTGTACTATGACTTAGAATCATCTGAGCTTGTTGTAATTGACGGAACGTTTTTCCAGGATAAAGAAAACATCGTTGGTCACCAGTACGCCGTCTCTGGTAAACGAACTGATGGTTTCCTAACGCTGGATCTGACGACGCTTTTCAACAACGACGGATTTGCAAACCCACACAAACCTGGGAATTTCGACAATCTTGGAGGGGTCATCGGAGCGTATTTTCCCTCGGAAGAAGTTTCTGAAGGTATCCAAGTTATTCGCGGGGTTCCGTTTTTAGTCACGATAGAAGGGTTTGACAATGTTCGGTGCAATGGACAAAGGTTGGTGTTTTCTGAACCGGTAGTCGCTAAACGCGTTTATTTGCTTGTTGCTGCAAACCATGGGGATTACGTAGTGAAACTTAACGTTTCTGGCGTCGTGTATGAGATTAGGATTACAGACTGGTGCCGTCCACCGTTTGATTTAAAATTCAGTTATCGCTACATTTCCTCCGGAGAGCGTCACTATATCGAATGTGGTTTGAAGGTGGTGGAGATTCCTTTTGAAGGTGAGGTTTTCGAGATTGTTTTACCTAGTGAAATAAATGTTCATGTATTTGGGATAACCGTTTTAGTTCAGTGAGGACTTGGAAAGTTTCCAAAATTAGTATATACTAGGCACCTTGCTAGTATAAAATATCATTTGGTACTCTAACAACGTATCTCAGAATTCTACAGCAGGGAGGTGCTGAGGATGCTGGGGGTTTTGAAAAGGCTTCTCGGGTTTGTTCTGATGTTGGCTACTACTGTAATGCTTGGTGCCGTCAGGGTGGAGGATGGCAAAGTAGTTTTCACGTTCACCTGGAAGGACGCCCAAACTGTCCATCTTGCTGGAACTTTTAACAACTGGTCCACAACGGCAAATCCTATGATTAGAGAGGGAGATACATGGAAAACGGTTCTTGAGCTTAAGCCGGGAACTTACCAGTACAAATACGTTATCAACGGAGGAAAGATGTGGAAAGAAGATCCCGAGGCACCCGGTTACACCGACGACGGCTTTGGTGGGAAGAACGGAGTATTTACGCTGGCGTTGCGTGACGGGAAGTTGGTCATTCTTGCACCAGCTCCGAAGTTTGAAGGGAAGCTCGAAGTAAACCCTGATAGGATAGAAAACATCTATGTCGAAGACAACACATACGTTGTAATTAGGTACTACAACCCCAAGGCTCGTTATGTTTTCATTGCTGGTAACTTCAATAACTGGAGCACAAATACGCACGAATGTTACAGCTCCGGTGAAGGATGGTGGGAAGCAGTCCTTGAATTAACACCCGGAATCTACCAGTACAAATTCGTTGTCGACGGTAAAGAGTGGGTAGTAGACCCCAACGCACCCGCATACGTTGATGACGGATTCGGAGGGAAGAACGGAGTATTTGAAGTCTACAAAGAGAGCGGAATTTTGAAAGTCAGAGCGCCGCACGTTGAAGTCCAAGAGGAAGAAAAAAAGATAGTTGTTGATGTAAAGGAAAAGAACATCGGCGCAGTCGAATACGAGATAGATGGGAAGCTCTCTGAGAAGGAAAAGGCTGCAGTTTCGTTTGTTGGGGACGATGTACTTAAAGAAGTCTACATAGCTCGCACTTCAACCGCCGCGTACGTGGCGATTTCCCTTGATAAACCTGCCAGAGACTACATCAATCAAAACGTACTTATTGAAGTTTATGCCAATGCTCCACGCATGCTTACGCCAAATAGGTCAACTTTCAGCAAAACTGTACTTCCAAAAGAAATAGCGTTCAGATTTTCAATAAACATGAAGACTTGGCAGGCACGGAAACGAGGTTCTTTCTTCGCGTCCGCTGGCGATGACAGTTGGTTATTGCAGGCAAACGTTTTCAGGACCGCAGTGGACGACGTGGTGGAAATGGAAGTACCCTACGATATACTCGGAATAAAGAGTGGCGATGAATTCAACATCTTTGTAGTCGTAAGTTTGGAAGGAAAAGACGTAGCTATCGTGCCATCTGAGGGACTGATAACGGTCAAAGCTCCGACGTTGATTTCTGGTAATGTAATCGCAAAGTTCAGTGATAAAGTTGGAGACGATTACGGCTTTGGTACGTACACGTATCCAAAAGATCCCGCGTTTGCTCCATACAAAGGGCTTTGGGATATTGTCGAGGTTACGGTACTTGAAAACGATGAAGCTTACATCTTCAGTATAAAGTTTGCCGAGATGACCAATCCGTGGGGTGCACCGAAAGGCTTTTCGCATCAGCTTATTAACATTTACCTGGATACAAAACCCGGTGGTAGGACTGACACTTACAAAGAAGGGGCGCGCGTAGAGTTCAAGGAACCGTGGGATTACTTTATCAAGATTGCCGGTTGGCCCGACTACGGGCAAGTCTTTGCAACGTCTGATGGTAAGGAAATTCCTGATGCAATTAGCTACGAAGCTGATGTTGGCGATAAGACAATCCACGTTATTATCTTTAAGAAGTACCTGGAAGTTAAAGCAGGTATCAATGCATACATTCTATCCATGAGTCAGGATGGTTATGGAACGGATCACATAAGGCCGGTGACTGCGAATGCTTCACAATGGACGCTCGGCGGTTATCCGACGGATTCGAAAGACCACGCGCCGTTTGTTTTGGATATCATCGTTCCAGAAGGTTACAAACAAGAGGAGATATTGAAGTCTTACGTACCGGGTACAAGGTACGCAATCCTCATTCCTGTTAAAATAAAATGATTACGTATTGTTACAAATGCCGCGGGTTTTGACAGCCCGCGGCATTTGTTTTTCAACCTAAAACATCCAAAAATTTGCTACTTAAGTGCCATTTCCAATGTCTTCCACGGTAGCAGGAAGCATTTTACTCTCATCGGATAGTTCTTAACATCGTAAAAGTTCAGAATAGGACCAAGAAGTTTTTCATTGAACTCTTTGCCAAGAATCATGTTCTCAGCATTTCTAAGCAATTCCAGAGCTTCTTCTTTCGTCTTTCCAATGATTTGCTCAATCATAACATTCGTGGATGCTTGACTAATCGTGCAACCGTGACCTTCGAATTTTGCGTCAACGATCCGATTTCCATCCAGAAGCAGGTACAAAGTCACTTCATCACCGCACGACAGGTTTTTCCCCTCCTCGACTTTAGTGGCATTTTCGATCTTTCCTACGAACTTCTTGAGCTTTGAATAATCCATTATGAATTCGGAGTAGATCACTTCCGAACACCTCCAACTTTATGAACCAGCTGAAATTCTATTCACTAAACATCTTTCTCACAAATTTGAGACCTTCTACTAAAGTGTCTATATCATCGAACGTGTTGTAAAAGTAAACGCTAGCTCTTACCGTTGAATTTGGGAAGTCAATCTTGGAGCCACGTTTTAGTATGCTCATTAACGGTTGAGCACAGTGATGTCCGCTTCGTGTGGCAACTCCAAACATCTGGTCTAAAACGTGTGAGACATCGTGAGGATGAACCCCCTGAACGTTGAACGAAACCAGCGAGCGGTGTGAATCATCAAGAGGGCCGTAAAGCTCGAGGAAATCGAGCCTTGAAAGGCTATCTATCAGGTACCTACTTAGGATTTCAACTTGCTTCTCAATCTTCTCCAAATCCAAGTTTTCGAGCAGTTCCAGTGTATAACCGAATCCTACCACCCCGGCAATGTGTGGGGTTCCTGCTTCGAATTTATAAGGCGGCACGTTGAAGGTTGCGTCTTCGAAAGTGACCCTGTCAATCATTTCCCCACCATAGAGAAACGGTTCCATCCTTTCCAAAAGTTCTCTTTTGCCGTACAGTACACCCACACCGGTCGGTCCCAACATTTTGTGGGCAGAAAAAACTAAAAAGTCGATGTCTAAAGCCTTTACGTCTATTTTTTTGTGGGGGATGAGCTGTGCACCGTCAATTATCAGTATCGCGTTTGGAAAGGCCTCTCTTACAAAATTCAAGGGTAATTCCTGGCCTGTGACATTCGATTGTGCTGTTATTGAAACAACCTTTGGTTTAACCGACGTAGCCTTTTCTATCGCCTCTTTCAAGATAACACCCTTTTCGTCTGCTTGGATGTACTCAATTCTAAAACCGTGGAATTTCGAAGCTCTGAGCCATGGTACGAGGTTGGCGTGGTGCTCCACCTGCGTGAGTAGAACGACATCTCCTTCCCTTAAAAGCCCACTTCGTACAAAAGAATTGACTAAAAGGTTGATACCCATCGTCGTCCCGCTGGTGAAAACTACTTCCCCTAGTTGCGCATTAAGAAAGCGTCCAATTTTTTCACGGGCTTGTTCGTAGGCCATCGTTGCTTCGGAAGCTAATGTGTGTACAGCACGATGGATGTTTGAATAGTGGTAAAGATAAAAGTCCGCCATCTTGTCGATGACGGACTTAGCTTTCAGCGTACTTGCTGCATTATCTAAGTAAACAAGCCTCTTACCGTTAACAGTCCTATCAAGGACAGGTATCTCGCTCTTAATACACTCCCATTCTTTATCCGACCACACTCCCGAGCGCATCTTCAATCAAGCCTCCCAGTTTCAACGATTCGTCCAAATTGTTCAGCTCATCTTTTAAGGTTTCGAAAATACCCTTCACAATCATCCGAATAGCTTCGTCCTTCGGTATACCTCTGGACATTAGGTAGAAAACCGTCTGTTCATCGACAGGAGCACTACTTGCAGCGTGCGATGCCACAACTTCATGTTCATCGACCATGAGACTTGGTATAGCTTCAACTTTGGCCCTTTCGGAAAGAAGTAAAGCGTGATTGCTCTGATGAGCTTCCGCTTCTTTGCAACCGCTGGTAATATCCATTATACCACGGAAGATAAGCTTTGACGTATCCATGAGTACGCCTTTTGCGTCAACGTTGCTGTAACTGTTACCGGCGTAAAACCTTACTAGGTAAAGTATGTCGATAACATTTCTGCCAACCCCGAGGTAGTAAGGTCTAATGTCACTGTGGGCGTTCTCACCATTTATTCTTAAACCGAAGTACCCTGCATTTATCGTCCCACCAAAGTAAAAGTCCCGAACCAGCAATTTGGAGCCTTCTTGGGCTTCAACGAAAACGTTCGATATAAGTGGTGAACTTTCATCCATCCCTCTACCGATGTACAGATTGTACAACTTCAGCTCAGCTCCCGGTTTTAAAAGTATTCTCAAATTCCCAACGAACAATGCTCTTTTTACGATGCGTACCAAGTTGAGTGTTCCATTCTCCACAATGACAAGAGAGTTATCTATCGAATCAAAATCTTCCAATATCAGAGTCTTTACTCCTGAGTGGACAAAGTACCTTCCACTCAGTGAGAAAATATCGGCTAGCAGAACGAATTTTCTGTCCGAACCTTCAAAATCCAGTGAGTCGATAACCTTGATACCGAGCTCGTCAAGATTTTCCGGCCCTTTGTAGTGTGATATGTTAGGCAACAGTAGCCGCTTTAAACCTGTGCGTTTCCAGTATGGGAACTGTAAAGTCGCGTACTCGGAAAGTCTCTTAATCCGCCACTCATCCAGCAAGTTGTTACCACTTGGTTTAAAGTTCTCGATACTATAGTCTTTTATCTCCACAGTCTTCCTCGGTGGAACTATTGCCTTCATGGAGCCATGTTGCAATCTCAAGGTTTTTTCCATTAACATCGAATCACCCTTTCTCTGTCCCCGGGATCGGAGGTTAACCTATTGAAGATTCTACTTCCATCTCGACCAATCTGTTCAGTTCTATTGCGTATTCAAACGGAAGCTCCTGTACAACCGGTTGTATGAACCCTTTAACAATGAGGCTCTTTGCCTCCAGTTCACTCAATCCCCGGCTCATGAGATAAAATATTTGTTCATCCTTAATCCTACCTATCTTCGCTTCGTGACCTACGTCTGAATCGGAGTTGTGAACTTCGATGATTGGTACTGTGTCACTTTTAGATTTGTTATCAATCATAAGTCCCGTGCAACTAACCGTTGCCTTTGAACCTTTCGCACTTTCCGTTATTTTCAGCAGCCCGCGATAGAAGGACCAGCCACCACCAATGCTAATACTCCTGGCATCGACCGTTGAACGGGTGTTTCTCCCAATGTGAATGACCTTAGAACCTGTATCTATGTGTTGTCCTGGTCCTGCGAAGGAGATTGATACGTTTTCTGAAACCGAGTTATCACCCTTCAGAATCGTCGCTGGATAAACCATAGTCTTGTAGCTACCAAACGAGCCGGAAACCCAAGTCATTACGGCATCCTCTTCCGCGATCGCTCGCTTGATTTCCAAGTTGAACATGTTCTTGCTCCAGTTCTGCATGGTCAGGTATTTTAGTCTTGCTCCGCGTTTGACGTAAACCTCTACGGTTCCGATGTGTAGGTTTACTATATCGTACTTTGGAGCGGTACATCCTTCGATGTAAGTAACTTCGCTACCCTCATCGGCGATGATGACAGTGTGTTCGAACTGGCCACCACCAGGATTACCAAACAAAAAGTAGGATTGAAGCGGGAGCGGAACCTTAACACCTTTAGGTACGTATAGAAAAGTACCACCACTCCAGAGTGCACCATGCAATGCAGCATAGCGGTTGTCCGTTGGTGGTACGAGTTTCATGAAATATTCTCTTAACAAATCCGGGTACTCCCTGACTGCCGTTTCAATGTCGGTGAATATGACTCCAAGCTTTTTCAGTTCTTCTTTGATATTTTTGTAAACCATCTCGGAGTCGAATTGAGCTCCTACCCCAGCCAAGTACTTGCGCTCCGCTTCCGGAATTCCAAGCTTTTCGAAGGCTTGCTTTATCTCTTCTGGTACCTCATCCCATGTATTTGTCTTTTTTGCGTCTGGCTTAATGTACGGAACTATCTTGGAAAGTTCCAATTCGCTTCTGTCAACTCCCCACGTGGGATCGTGCCATTTTTCAAAGATTTCAAACGAACGAAGCCTGTGCTGAGTCATCCAATCAGGTTCACCCTTTGCTTTGGAAATTTCGTAGACGAGTTTCTTGTTCAATCCGGCTGGTAACTTTATCGCCGGCTTTGCGTTGACTTTTATATCAAACTCCTCTCGTTTCTTCAGTTCATATAGCAGCTTTTGGAGTTCCATACTATCACCTCGCAATTGAGTACCCATCTGCCTCTACCTTGTAAGCCAAGTTTTTGTCACCCGACAAAGCAATACGCCCATCGATGTAAACATGAACCCTGTCAACATCCAGGAAATTCAAAATTCTTGAGTAATGTGTTATTACGAGTAAAGAAGTTCCGGCACGCTTAATCTCGTTTATTTGGTTTGCCACTAGCCTCAGCGCATCAACGTCAAGTCCAGAGTCTATCTCGTCGAGGATTAGCAGCTTTGGTTTGAGAAACCGAGCTTGGACGATTTCTCCTTTCTTTCGCTCACCACCAGAGAACCCTAAATTCACGAATCTTTCAAGAAACTCGACTGGTAACCCAATTTCTGAAACGATACTCTTCAACTCACTGTGCAACTGGAAGAACGTTTTATCCTCACCGTGAAGCTTTCTATACGCGGTGAGGAGCAGTTGATCAAATTTTACACCTTCGATTTCATATGGGTTTTGAAACGTCAACATGATGCCTCTCTGAGCTCTCTCGTCCGTACGTAGGTTTAATATCGATTCCCCAAGAAAACGTATATCTCCGTCGACAACTTCGTACTTCGGATTACCCATGATCACGTTTGCGAGTGTTGACTTTCCAGAGCCGTTTGGTCCCATAATTACGTGAGCTTCGCCTTCTGCAATCTCAAGTTCCACACCTTTCAATATCAATTTCTCTTCTCCGACTATCTTTGCTTTGAGGTTCTCCACTTTCAGAATCATCTTCAAAACCTCCTCTATCTTGACAGTACTTAGTTTCTACTAATTGTATTTTACCATACTTGGTGAATTAAGTAAAGTGCTGAAATTTGGGTGTCCTTCTTTAACTTTTTGAATTCACGAGCTGTGGTGTGTGGTATAATTCAATCAAAAGGGTGGCCACATTATTGAAGGGGGTGTCTTCATGGAGCACTACGGTTGGTTAAGTTTACTTCCTCCTGTACTAACGGTTGTTTTAGCATTGCTGACCAAAGAGGTTATATTCTCACTATTTTCCGGAGTGTTCGTCGGCTATCTCATCGTCAACAACTGGAACCCCGTTATGGCGTTGATTGGTGCAACGGATGGCATAGCCAATTCTTTGAACGACGGGTGGAACATTAGAATTATTCTCTTTTGTGCGCTTCTTGGTGCGTTTGTTGGGCTTGTTCAAGCAACTGGTGCTGCTGCAGCGTTTGGTAAATGGATGGCATCGAAGGTAAGAAGTAGAAAAGGTATTCAGATTGTAACGTGGCTCTTTGGACTTTTCATATTTATCGACGACTATTTCAACTCGCTGACGATTGGTACAGTTATGAGACCGGTTACCGACGAGCAAAAAGTTTCAAGGGCGAAACTTGCTTATATCTTGGACTCAACAGCTGCGCCTGTTAGTGTTCTTGCACCGATATCGAGTTGGGTAGTTACTGTTATGAGTATAATCGGAAAATCCGACGGATTTGAAAAACTCGGTGTGAGTGAATTCACATTCTTCATCCTTCTTATACCGATAAACTTGTACGCTCTGCTGGCTATTCTGATGGTTCTACAGAGTATAATATTTGGTGATTTCGGTCCCATGAAAAAGAGCGAAGATAGGGCAATCAATGGTTTAGGACTTTACAATCCCGATTACGGTCAACCAGCCGGAGAGATTAAGGAAGAAATCGTTGTTAAGGAAAGAGCACGTGCGATAGACATGGTCTTCCCAATTTTGGTGCTGGTTGGCCTGGCCGTTATCTTTTTCCCAGTTACAACTTACCTTGGAAGCATAGACGGTGAAAACATCAAAACTTTCTCTGAAGCTGTTAAATCGATGAGCCTCAAGGATGCATTCAACAACACCGATGCGTCAAAGGCACTTTTTTACGCTGTGCTCTTCACTCTGGTTATATCATCAATCTACTTCATGTTCCGCAGGTTGCTCTCAATTCAAAAAGTTGGTGATGCAATCATAAGCGGTATCAAGTCGATGGTGCCGGCGCTTGTCATATTAACATTAGCATGGACGATGGGTGGTATCATAAAGACGAATGCCCAGGAAGGTGGGCTTGGGCTTTCGAAGTTCCTGTCGGAGGTTGTTGTTGCCGGTGGATTCCCACTTTGGCTTCTTCCCGTGGTTGTGTTTCTCATTTCGGCTGCTATTTCTTTTGCTACAGGAACGAGCTGGGGAACGTTTTCGATAATGATTCCCATCACAATGCCCATCGCCGTTGCTCTGGCTGAGAAGTTCGGCGTTAATGTTCTAAATTCGGCACTTATCTCCATTGGTGCGACGGTTGGTGGAGCGATTTTCGGAGACCACTGCTCGCCGATTTCCGATACGACGATACTCTCTTCCACAGGAGCAGGCTGTCCACATCTTGAACATGTTGCAACACAAATACCATACGCAGTTTTCGTGATGCTTGTTTCAGCCGTGGGATACTTTGTTGCGGGTGTATTGCACAGTCCGTACGCTGGTCTGATCGTTTCACTCATGGTTTTCTTCGTTACCTATATGTTTTTAAAGAACTATAACGCCAAGCAGGACAGTTGAACATGTGGAATGGCAGACGAAAGGAAAAAAGGTAGGCTCGTTTGGGCCTACCTTTTTCCTCTTTTCACCAGTCTCATGCGTGGTGATGCGATATCTTGGAGTACTTTCCTGGTTTTTCAATTTGTCCTATTTGCTTGCTGTTTCCTTTTAATGTGCTCATGGGGTCTCGAGTGTCTCTTTGAGCTTCTTCATCGAGTTTCCAAAGCGTGTTATCGCGATGTCTATATGGATTGAGGATTTTTGATTTGTTATTCATTATCCCCGTAGGCAGGACAGAACGTTTCTTTGTAACTTAAACAACTTGCTAGCTTTCGGTTTTAGCGTAGGAAACCTCAAGAGGATAAACTCCCCTGCGTGGCTTTGTTGAATACTGATAATGCGAAATCACGGGCTCTATTTAGATCGGATAAGTCTGGCCGACCATTGTTTAGGATAAAACGTTTGAAAAACCAAAAACTGAATTCTCCTGGGCAATTATATTCGCCCAAAATTTCGAAGTTCTTTGATTCCAAAAATCTTTTTATTCTTTTGTGATACCTTATCCCGTTTGGGTCAGCCGAAGTTGAGAAAATAGCAACTTTTTTAGTATCGCCGGTCGAGATTTTTGAAATTACCGAATAAACACGTTTATCAAAGTCCCATGCGTAGATTCCAGAGCCGATGAATATAAGCTCGTAGTCGAGTAATTTCTTTGCTTCAATTTTTGAAAGTTCCAAGCATTCGCACTTTAACTCATCCGCGATCGCTTCCGCAATCTTTTTCGTGTTTCCAAGATGCTTTGAAGTGTACGTTACTATGCAACGCATATCCCCGTCTCCCCGGGAAAAAGGTAAATAATCAGATGTCATCTTGCACATCCAAGTAGTAGTCTATGAGTTCGTCTTCCTTGAAGAAAATCGAAGATTCTCTAAGATAATTTTCCTCACTATCACTCGCATGGATTAGATTTTTCGTTACCGTAAGTGCAAACTCTCCGCGAATAGTACCCGCCTCCGCTTTTAGAGGGTCTGTGGCACCAACTATATGACGGACCATCTCAACCACTCTTGGAGCTTCAAGTACGAGAACCACAACAGGACCACTGAGCATAAATTCCAAAAGTTCGTTGTAAAACGGCTTACCTCTATGGGGTTCGTAGAGCTTTTCCGCTTGCTCTCGAGTCATTCTCAAGAACTTCATCCCCACTATTTTTATTCCACGTTGTTCAAAACGCTTAAGAATTTCTCCGATTAAGCCTCTTCGAACGGCGTTAGGTTTGAGTATTATAAAAGTTCTCTCCACGAGAGCACCTCCAAGTACTTAAAGTTAGTTGAAAGTGCGCTGAGAACCTCGTCCATCTCATTTTTTGGGTACTTTGTCAAAACATACGTTCTTGTCTGGTTACTCGATGAATCCTGAGCAAGGCAACGCAATTTAAGCACATCCCCTACGTATTCAGGAAAAAGTCTTTCACCGCACAATTCGTTCCGAGGAGTTTCAAGGCCACCTACCAATTTTTGGATCTCGATGCTGTGTTTTTTTGAAAATAAACTTATCATTGCTGCTTGGATTGCAAACGTGACCTTCGGATGTCCAGGAAAATGTTTGTTAAGTTTTTCTGTTATCGAGAATGCTTCATCTGTGCTAGTATGTTCGACTAAACTTCTGTACTCCTCTATAATCCCCATGAATATCTTGTAGTTTTCTCCTTTTTTACGTATTGGAAGAATCGCACCTATCCCTGAGAAACCGTCTTCTTCGAGTCTCAAGACAATGTACTCGTAATCTTCGACTTTTGAGATGTTGTAGAAAAATTTCATTAGAATTCCCCTCCACCTAGTAATTTTAAGTAGACCTCTGCTGCAAGGTCTGAATCGTATTTGTTAATTTCTGTGAGAATTTCTTTCTGCTCGTCAGGACTTTTCGTTTTCAGCAAGTCCAAAATCTCCGTTGACGTGATAGTTCGATTCTTGACACGCTCGTAAATCTCGGAAATGGAGAGTTCCGCTCCAAATTTTTCTTCTTCTGCTTCTTTGCTAGTACTTTGAGGACTTGGAAGCTCGATTCTTTCTCCTTCGAGCTCGGAACTTTCGGTGCTGGCTGGTGAAGTTTTGGCTACAGAGGTTTTGATTGGCATACCTATTGGGGTGTAGCCTATGACCGTTTGCGAAGCAATTTTCTTCCAAGTTGGTGCAACGTCCCGACCACCCGTAAGATTTTTACCATCTTTAACAAGGAGGAACAGATACTTACCGTCTCCACCAACAAACCAAGCATTATTCTCGGCCGTTCCAGTCTTTCCATATATCGTGCGGCCTGGGAGATACGCTGATTTCCCAGTTCCCATCGAAACCACCTTTTCCAGAACTTGAAGTGTGAGAATTGATGCTTCAACTGGAGTGCGTGCATCGAATCCTTTCGGATTATGCACAATATTGAGAACTTCCGGTCGGTAAGAGTAGTAGTAAACTCCGTTTTTGTCGCGTACGTACTCTATTATCCTCGGACGGACGACAATGCCACCATTGAATATTGGTTCATATCCCTTTGCTACATCAACAAGGGACGTCTCTATCGTACCAAGGGAGATTGTTGCATCGTTTGGATAAAAACCGTCCACCATCAAAACATTTTGTATAAAGTGTTTCACCTTATTTTGACCAAGTTTCATAAAGAGGTTAACCGAAGGAACATTTCTCGAATAAACAAGGGCATTTTCAACGGTAACAGCTTGCCAAAACTCTTCGTCAAAGTTCTTCGGTTCCCATTTCCCAATTTTGATGGGTTTATCTTCGAGTATGTCGTTCTTGTTCCAACCGGCCATGAATGCGAGGTAGTAATAATATGGCTTGACGACGGAACCTATTTGCCTTCGCCCTTCAAAGATTCCCAAGCCGTAGGCTGCTTTAATACGACCTGTTGTGTGTTCGACGATGAGACCTGCCATGGTCTTTTTGTCGATGTTTTCCATCAAAAGTCTTTGCATGCTTCGGTCAAGTGTTGTTCGTACTCTAAAACCGTTCCTTAAAAGCGCAAGGTCAAACCCAAGATCTTTTAGATCGGTAACGATCATCCAGAAAAGGTCGACATCTAGGTGTTCCTTGGCTTCTTCATACGGGAGGATTCGCTCCTTTCCAAGGGATTCAAGGTACCTTTGATACTCCTGGTCATTAATAATATCGGCTTCCTTCATTTTATTCAAAACGGTTTTCGTGAACTGAGTGTTTAAGTCCCTCAAAGGGTTAGCCTTTTCTGGGGACCTGAGCGTTGCCACAAGCATGGCGATTTCCAATGGCGTCAGCTCGTCGATGGGCTTCCTAAAATAATATCTTGCTGCTGCTGGGAAACCGTAAATGCCGTTGCCGAGGTATACTGAATTGATATACATCTCGAGTATCTCTTCTTTTGAATACTTTTGCTCGAGCCACAGTGCAATCATAACTTCTTTGAGTTTTCTGCGCCATGTTCGTTCCGTTGTTAAGTACAATGTTCGGGCAAGTTGTTGTGTGATAGTACTACCACCCTGAATCTCATCTGTTGTTATTATGACAAAAAGAGAACGCAATATTCCCTTAAGATCAATACCGCTGTGTTTGTAGAATCTCTTATCTTCCGAAGCAATCACTGAATCTTTTAAGATTTGAGGTATTTCGTCGTAATCTCTCCAAACGGTTTTCGGTGAGTAGAGTAACGTTCCGTCGGAGTATTCTATGATAAGTCCGGATGGTACTTTGTTTTCAGGAGCTTCAAGTTCAGAAGTGATTCGGTTGTACAAAATCAGTGGGAGGTTGTACGCCGCTACGAAGGCGATTATTGAGAGCACCAATACCGTGGGAACAATAAATTTCATTGATCGAACCCTCCAAGCTCAGTAAGTATTTCTTCCACACAAGTCCATTTATGTTTTTCCCAATTGTGAACCCACCAATTGAATCTTTTCCGACGACCCTGTGACAGGGGAAATACAAAGGTAGTGGGTTAGCTGCGAGTGCAAAACCAACTACGCGAGGGCTAATTTTCAGGTTTTTACCGATGTCTCCATACGAAATTATTGTACCATACGGAACATTTTCTCTCAAGTATTCAAGGACTTTTCGAAACACAGGGCCTAAGTTGTACGATACAGGGAAACTCAGCAGAGTGATTTCACCTCTCAAATAAGCTCGTAGCTGCCGAGTAAAGACATTGTCACCCCTTTCCTCCAAACGGTCAGTACTGAGAACTATTCTGATGCAGCTGTCCTCTACAGAGTGGACGATAATACTACCTATTTCACAACTAACAACGGAAATTGTCACCTTTTCCGTCAAAAGTGTCACCTTCCTTTGGAATGTTAACGTTGATTTAATCTCTGCGTTGTAGTAGAATTTAAACGAAAGAAAGCATTGAACCTCGGATTCTTTAAACAAGGAGCGGTTATTATGGACCTCAAGGACTACCTAGAGAATGTTACCATAAAACGCAGTGAAAACAAAAGGGAGAGTTGGGACGAATACTTTAAGAAAATAGCAAAAATCATCGCTGAACGTTCAACGTGTACACACAGAAAAGTTGGGGCTGTTATTGTTAAAGATAAGCGAATACTTGCAACGGGTTACAACCAACCGCCATCGGGTTTTCCACATTGTGATGAGATAGGTTGCATACGTGACGATTTGGGAATTCCATCCGGGAGGAACCAGGAGATCTGTTACGGGCTCCATGCCGAACAGAACGCACTTATGCAGGCTGCCAAGTTTGGGATATCCACAGAGGGAGCGACAATGTACGTGACCCACAAGCCATGTTCTGTTTGTGCCCGGCTAATAATAAATGCCGGTATTAAGAGAGTTGTATACATAGAAGGTTATCCAGATCCGCTGACAGACTTTTTCTTCGGAAAATGCGAAATAGAAGTCGAAGGTGACGAGAATCGGTAACAAGGATGAATTGAGGAGGTGTTTTGTTTGAAACGAGATACACTGATCCAATATCTCAGGGCGGACAGGTGGCCAACTGTATGGTGTCCGGGATGTGGTAACGGAATAATATTGAAAAGTTTTCTTGAAGCGTTCAGCCAAACGGGATTAAAACAAGAAGAAACGGCTGTCGTTTCAGGAATAGGTTGCTCGTCCCGAGCAACAGGTTACATAGATTTCAACACCCTTCACACCTTACACGGAAGGGCTATAGCTTTTGCAACAGGAGTAGCACTCGCAAGACCGGATTTCAAAGTTGTCGTTATGGGTGGAGATGGGGACATAACAGCCATCGGTGGGAACCATTTCATACATGCTTGTCGAAGGAATATTAATATGACGATAATTATATACAACAACATGATATACGGTATGACCGGCGGACAACATTCTCCAACAACTCCTGGAGGAAAAGTAGCTGGTACGATGCCGTATGGAAATGTGGAAGACCAATTTGATGTTGTAAACCTTGCGCTCGCAGCCGGTGCTACGTACGTGGCTCGTTCAACTGTGTATCATTACCAACTGAGTGTTAAGTACATAAAAGAAGCGCTTCTTCATAAGGGAACCTCTGTTGTGGAAATCATGAGTAATTGTCATACCTACTATGGTAGGTACAACAACCTTAGGGAGCCATGGCAGATGCTTGAATATTTCAAGGAAAACTCAGTAATGAAGGACAAAGCTGAGAAGATGTCTTCGGAAGAACTTGTGGGAAAGATTGTCATTGGCGTTTTCAGAAAGGACGACTCGAAGCAAGATTTTTACACCCGTTACAGGTTGACTTACGCTAAGGGGGAGTCTAAATGAAGAGGCCATTTTCCATAAGAATAGCGGGAATCGGAGGTCAGGGCAATCTTTTAGCCGGATACGTTCTCTCAAAAGCTTTTGTGCTCGCTGAAAAATACGTGATTCAAACTCAAAATTACAGTGAGCAAGTACGTGGAGGGCCAAGTTACTGTGATGTCTTAGTCTCAGACGAACCAATACTCTATCCTCGTGCTGTTCTTTTCGATACACTTATAATCATGCATCCATCGATGGTCAGCCATGGAAAGCTTGTGGCAACGAACGGTATCATAGTATACGACAATACATACATTCCAGATTTACCAAAAGATGTGAAAAGGATAACAAAGAGAATCATCGACGTTCCGGCCAGTAGAATTGCGATTGAGAAGTTCAACAACGTGATGGTATCTAATATGATACTTTTGGGCGCGCTTGTCAAATCCACCGCAATCGTACCTTTCGAGATTCTTTACGATGCCGTTCGCGAGGAAGTAAATCCCAAGTATTACGATCTTAACGTGGAGGCGATAAAGCTTGGCGCAACACTCACGGACAAGCTTTACAAGCCGAGAATTGAAAGAAAAAGAAAAAGAACGATCGGTTTTGAATGATATTGGCTCAGGCAGTTTAACCGAGTCCTTCTCTCACGCGATAGATGGGATAGTTGAATCGATCCTTTCGGAGCGAAACCTCAGGATCCATTTTGCGATAGGTTTGGTGATATTAGCAACCACCTTTTTTCTTCCCATCCCCAGGGAAGACCTCCTATGGGTAGTGTTCGCTGTTTTCTTTGTGATATGGTCCGAGCTTGTGAACACCATCGTCGAACATCTGATGAACCTATACAGTTCCGAATTTCATCCTGTGATTAAGATAATAAAAGATGTGAGTGCAGGTGTTGTCCTATGGGCTTCTCTTTTTGCCGTTACTGTAGGGATTATAGTTTTCGGGGGGTTAATGTTCAACTGGAGCTTGGAAGTTGGAAAGGTTTTTGCTATAATATCTACAGCCACGTTTCCGCTACTAAGTATTAAGGTGGTGAGAAATTGGAAAATGAAAAAATAAAGGTAATGATAGTCGATGATTCTCCCTTCATGAGGATGATACTTAAAGATATTATCGATCAACAACCTGACATGAAGGTTATCGCAATTGCGAAGGACGGTATGGAGGCAGTTGAACTCGCATTGAAGCATCGTCCCGATGTAATAACAATGGACGTTGAAATGCCAAAGCTCAATGGCATCGAAGCGGTCAAGGAGATTATGAAACGAGCGCCAACGAGGATTATCATGGTCAGTAGCCTCACAGAAGAAGGTGCGGAGATCACGTTACTTGCATTGGAACTTGGTGCCGTTGATTTTGTTACTAAGCCGTCTGGTAGCGTATCGATGGACTTCAGAAAAATGGCACCTGAGCTCATTCAGAAAATTCGTGATGCGATTAAGATAGGTGTGAATCAGTTGCTTTCTAGGAGAAAACCGGTTAGTGGATTAAAAGTGAGGACGATTGTCTCCGGAAAGATCGTTGTTATCGGTTCCTCAACAGGCGGGCCACGCTCGTTGGACTTGGTGATTCCTCCACTGCCGAAAGATTTTCCAGCTCCTATTTTAATTGTTCAACACATGCCTCCTGGTTTTACTAAATCACTTGCTCAAAGGTTGGACAGGATATCAAACATCTCTGTCAAGGAAGCCGAAGATGGCGACGAGTTGAAACCAGGTTGTGCGTACGTAGCTCCTGGAGATTTCCACATGGGTGTGAAATACCAGGATCGAAAAGGGATAATCTACTTAGATAAGAGAACGGAGAAGATAAATAACGTAAGACCTTCTGTGGATTATACTCTTGATAAGGTTGCGGAGATTTACAAAGAAAACACAGTAGCGGTTATCCTGACCGGAATGGGAAGGGATGGAGCTAAAGGAGCGTTTAAAGTCAAATTTTTCAAAGGTGTCGTCATAGCTGAAAGCCAGGAAACGTGCGTTGTTTACGGAATGCCGAAGGCAGTTGTTGAGGAAGGTTACGCGGATTTTGTGTTGCCGGCGGATAAAATTCCTGAAAAACTCACCGAGCTGGTGTAAAGTACACATCAAAATAAACATCACCTAAGATTTTTAGAGGAGGGAAAAGATATGAGTGCACGCAGACTATTTCTGGTAGTTTTTGTTATTATACTCGCTCTCGCTCAACTGGGGTTTGCGACCACCTATAAAGACGTTCCAGCTAATCACTGGGCTTATGAAGCAGTTGAGCAACTGACTAAACTCGGTGTTATCAGTGGTATGCCAGATGGAACTTTTCAGGGTAACCAACCAATGACACGTTACCAATTTGCTGTGGCACTTTACAGGATGTTCAACATTTTAAGTGACAGGATCAGTTCTGTTGAGAGGCGAATTCCAACGGCGACAACAGGTCAGACATCTCAGCAGCAAGTACAAACTACAGTTCCGGCTAGCGTAGACGCTCAGCTTAAGAATTTGGCAAGCCAGATTCTTGCACTTGGAGCAGTTGACAAAGATTTGGATACAAAAATTTCGAATCTTAATGCCAGACTGGATTCGGTTATCGGTAATGTAAACACAATTCAGAGGGATCTGAACGCTTTAAAGACAAAGATGGACGATCTACAAGCTTCTTACGATGCGCTGGTTTTAAAGGTGACGGAAATCAGGTCTTTAGTATCGGTTTCACCCACTGGCCAAAGTCTTAACAAAATTGAACAAGATGTAAACGCTTTACGCAGCGACATATCAACTATCAGAACCGATTTGACGACTCTTAGGAACGATTTGAACTCCGCTGTTCAACGCATCGTTACAGTCGAGCGAAACTTAACAACCTTGGATACGGATCTGAAAAATAGAATGAGCGCCCTTGACAATGCTCTGAAATCACTACAGAACACTGTATCAGCTCTTCAAAACCTTTCCAGCAAAGTTTCATCGTTTGAATCAACCATTAATTCACTTAGCGCACAGGTTTCGGAAATCGGCGTTTTGAAATCGAACGTGAGTGATATTCAAAAGAGAATATCGGAAATTCAGACCACCATCTCCAATATTCAGTCACTTCAGAATAAGTTAGCATCGGATATAGCAAATTTGCAAGCTAAAGATGCTGAGTTGGAAACTTCTTTGCGCAACGTTTCAAATAAAATTTCATCCATGGAAACCAATACGGATTCTCGCCTGAAAACTGTTGAGAGTAGAATAAAGAATTTAGAAGATCAGGTGAGAACACTCAACGATAGCATTGTAAGTAACGTTTACAACCTTGTGACAGACGCTATTAACCAGCAAGTTATAAAAATAACTGAGCTGGAAACGAGAGTTACGAATCTTGCTGACGATCTCGAAAATCTGAAAAAGCAATCAGAAACCTTTGCACTCAAAAAGGATGTTGACCAACTTCGCAATACAACCGAATCACAGTTGAGGCAACTCGTTCAAGAGGATGCACAGTTGAAGAACCGCATCGAACAAATTTCAGCACAGGTCTCAAACGTTGCTGAGAACGTGAAAACACAAGAATCATCGATAAAAGCTCTCGAAGAGAAAGTTTCCGCTCTGGAAGCGGAGAATGTTAAGTTGCAGCAAAGATTGAAATCGCTTGAGTCGGATCCGACAACGGGTTGGGCTCTTGTATTTGGTATTATCGGTACATTGCTTGGTACTGGCGCGTTAATTTGGTTGTACCTAATGCAACAGCCGAGCGGTAAATAAATGAGGCAATTATTATGTGAAAATAAAAAACCCGGGGTTTTTCCCCGGGTTTTATCATACCGGCATTTTGTTTTATTTTTTTGTCAGTCTCTACTTCTTGCTATAAGGACCATCCTGAGGAGCTGCATAATCGACATCAATGTTGAAGCTACGTAAGTCATAGCGGCAGCACCCAAAACTGCTTTGACACCTTTCAGCTCTTCCCTGGGCATCATCAGATTTCTTTCGAGAATCTTTACTGCCCTCCTACTGGCATCGAATTCGACTGGTAGTGTAATTATCGAAAACAGAACTACTGCGATGAACAAGAGTATCCCAAATTTTGCTAATCCCAACGCACCGGTAATTATACCGATGATGAAAAATACCCAAGCCAAGTTCGACGAGAATTGTGCAACAGGTGCTATCGCGTTTCTGATGACAATAGGAGCGTATTTCGTCGCATGCTGAATCGCATGTCCAATCTCATGCGCAACTACTCCAAGAGCCGCAATAGAATCACTGTTATACGTTGCTTGAGATAACCTAACAACTTTATGTATAGGATCGTAGTGATCCGTCAAAGTGCCGGGTACGTATTCAATCCGGACATCGTACAAGCCGGCAGCATCCAAGATAAACCTTGCAAGTTCAGAACCGGTCATACCGATTCGGGATCTCACCCTTGAATACTCAGAGAAACGACTTTGGACCATGATTTGAGCCCATAAAGCCAGTAGGAGAGCGGGGATGAGCAACACAAACGTAGGATCGTAGAAGAGCATGTTTTCACCTCCTAATACGCCAGTATTCTTCGGCAAGTATACTCATACGTACGTAGTCCCAATAGTGTCCTTTAAAATATCTTGCTTGCCTTTCTTTACCTTCCTTAATAAACCCACATTTTTCGTACACATGAATGGCTCTGTGATTATTCTCCACCACCCTAAGCCAGACTCGGTTCAAATTTAGGTACTCGAACGCATACTTGAGCATCAGCATTGTAACTTCCGTACCTATGCCTTTATTCCAATAACTCGGGTCGTAGATTGCAATTCCGTATTCGGTGCTTCTATTCACCCAATCAATGTTGTGAAACCCAGCTGTGCCTATAACCCTGCCATCGAACTCTATGACCAGAACGATATTGTTTTGGTTGATAGCATTCCTCTTTATCCATTCTTCTTCGAGAAAATTGTTGAGCGGATAAACAAGACTCAAGTACTCTTTTAACTCTTCTTTGTTAATAAGCGCAACGATTGTTTTCGAATCGTCTATCTCGATAGGGCGCAACGCGATTAATTCACCTTTAAGAATCAACTTTTGCACCTTCTTTCCCGTTCTCGATTTGGAAATTCACAATCTCTCTTAATCCCAAGGGGCGTATGTGTAAAATGCGGTGATTTTTCGTTGTTTCGTTTAGTTCCTCGCCTTTCAAAATTGTATTACACTTAAAACCTTTACCTGACTCTTGATAGACTACACGGTAAAACTTTCCATACTTATTCCAAAAATCGTCAACCGTTCCAAAAAACGTTACACAACCGTTTTTTAGCATCACAATCTTATCACAAACATCTTCAAGCTCATCATCGTCGTGAGTCACGTACACGACAAGTGCACCCTTTGATTTCAGCTCATTCACGATCCTCTTTACTATCTGCTTTGTCTCTGTATCCAAACCTTCGGCAGGTTCATCAAGAAGAAAAATTTTCGAATCTTTCAACAGGCCAACAGCGATCGCAAGTCTTTGTCTGTAGCCTTTCGAAAGTTCGACAGGCCTCTTTGAAGCAACACTATCTAAGGATACTTTCTCCACTACATCGTCTAACCTAACTGTGGATTTGTACATCAAAGAGAAGTACCATAAATTTTCCGCAACGGTGAGTTCGTTTATGAAACTGATAGATTCCGAAACGTAAGAAACAAGTGAACGATAGCTCCTGAGAATTCTGAAAATGTTCTCGTTGTTGTAAAAGATGCTTCCAGAATCCGGTTTGATCAGCGCTGCGATTATTTTTAATAGCGTGCTCTTGCCACTACCATTTTCACCTATAAGACCGACTACTTCTTGACCACGAAAGGTACATGAAATACCGTTTAGTACAGAATTCATCGTACCATTTGTTCGTAGGTACTTTGATACGCCTTTTAGTTCAATCGTGAGAAACCCGTCACTCATTGAGCAGCCACCCTTACTACGAGGTATCCACCTTCAAGCTTTATTGGACCGTAAAGTCCAAGAACTCTGCTTGGACTGATGTCTTGGTTTTGGTAAACTATCACGTAACTTTTGTCCGCACTGTTGTACGTTACTGTGAAACCTGCCGGACGTGATGAGATGTAGCCTTTGTCCAATAAGTACTGAAGAATGTCACCACTAGTTGGGGGAGTTTGCTCAAACATTAGCATCTGCATCACTGCCTGATGCAAAGTTCGAAAGTTACTTGCGACATTCACAGCTTTTGCTTGAGCTACGGCGCTCATACCCGATGGAACTGCAACAGCTAAAAGGGCACCAATAATGGACATTACAATGAGTAACTCGATAAGAGTAAATCCTTTTCTCAACCTCTCACCTCTAGGTAATGTTGGCAGGGCTCAAAGCCCCGCGCTTGAATTCATGCACGCACTGGTAACACTATGTATAAGTATCCCTCGACGTTGCGTGGATTTATCTGAAGTGGACTGAGGTTGTCGACGAAATTGAACTCTATTTCTTTCTCGTCAATATGCTTGATTGCTTCGTTCAGGAACTTGGGATTGAAATTCACCACAAGATCCTCTCCATCTTTAGTTATGGGAATCGATTCTACTGCTTCACCGTACTCGGAGCTCTGGCTTGAGAGTTCCATAACATCGTCGGTGATTTTGAGTTGTACTTTTTCGTTACCGCGTTTAGCTATGACCATTACTCTCTTCAAAGCTTCAGCAAAATCGTCGGAATTCAAGATTACACGTGTCTTAAAGGCTTTGGGGAGAACGCGCTTGTAGTCTGGGAATGTTTCCTCGACAACTCTTACAACAGTTGTTATATCACCTGCATTGAAAGATACCGTTGAGTGGTCAAAAGTGATTTTAATTTCCGGTTCCGTGGTGGAGGACAGGAGTTTTTCGATTTCACGCACGCTTTTGAGAGCCAATATGAAATCGAACTCGCCGTCGATAGCTAATTTTTGCTCAGCTAAAGCGAGACGGTATCCATCACTCGCTACCAGCCTTAAAAATCCTCCGTGTGCCTCGAAATAAACACCGTTGAGGGCTTTCATTGCACTTTCATTTGACGCACAAAAGCTCACTCTGTCAAACATTTCTTCGAGGATGGAGGTGTCTATAGAGAAACTTATACCGCTGTCGTCGTATTCTATCGAAGGGAACCTCTCAACTTCCGAAACAGTGGCCAAGCTGAATTTTGATTTTCCACTCCTTATGTTTAATTTGCCGTTTGAATACTCAAACAACACTTCATCTTCGGGTAAGTTCTTCACAATATCGTCGATTAAGTCAGCATCAACAGCAAAAGAGTCATTACCTTCGTACTCACCAATTTTAACGTTCGCGATAACGGAAGTTTGAAGATCTGTTGCTTGGATCCTCAAAACTCCGCCTACAGGTTTAAACAAAAGGCACTGAAGTATCGGATCCACCGTTCTGGGACCTATCGCGGAAGAAGCAATTGAAATTTTCTCTTCCAACTCCGATTTTTGAACCGTGAATTTGAGCATAGTACTCCCCCTTCGAGCGCTAATTTCTTATCTCGCCACTGTCAATCATTTTTACAAAAAGTTTAGCAATCTCGGGATCAAACTGCATACTAGAGTGTTCGATAATCTCGTTTCTGATAACGTCAATAGGAAGTCCTTTTCGATACGGCCTATCACTTCGCATTGCGTCGTAAGCATCTGCCACTGCTATGATTCTGGAGATTAGTGGTATGTCCTCGCCAGATAGTCCCATCGGGTATCCCTTACCATCCCATCGTTCGTGATGGTGTAGCACGTACTTGGCAAGTTCTTTCAGGTCCTCCGAAGTGGTCAAGAAGTCATGACCATAAACTGGATGTTTTTTGATTACCTCAAATTCCTCGATCGTTAGTTTACCTTCTTTGTTCAGTATTTGTGATGGTATCACTATCTTTCCAATGTCGTGGAGCAACGAGGCCCAGTATGCTTTTTTTATCATTTCATCACTCAGTCCAAGACGTTCTGCAAGGAGCGAAGCGATCGTTGCCACGTTTTTTGAGTGTCCTTTCGTGTACTTATCATGGTACTCAAGAATGCGTATCATCGTTAAAATCATATCTTTTTGGAATCTACCTTGCGCACTTACGTAATTATGCGTTGCTACGAAAGAGGTGATTAAACTCGAAAGGCTTTTTAGCAGTTCGATTTCTTCTTGATCGAAAGAACGTTCGCGAGCAAGGAACAACTTTGCTTTTAACTCGCCACCAACCTGTATGTCGGAAACAGCCAAATATTTTGACCAGCCATCGCTTGTTTCGATCGAACCAAGTTGATGAACAACGTTTGGCTGGAGCTTCGAGAGAACCTTGATACTATCCTGTCCGCTGATTACATGAACCCTTTCGGGTATGTAACTAAATTCTTCTTTCCTCACAAAAACCTCTTCGCCTGTTGAATGTTCTTCGAGAGATATTACCTTACCTTTTTCCCCTTTAAATTAAACTAAGTACGCGTTCTTTACATCATCGATAAAGTTTTTCGTGAGGCTTAGCACCGTCTTTAGGAACACCTCTTCCCTCTGGATTACAACATCCCTGAATCGCGACGAGAGATCTTTAAACCTCAACAAGATCGATGCCAGCCTCTTCTTTTCGAACCCGAGCAGTATGATCTTTCTTACCAAAACAATGTTGAAAAACACTGATAAACTCAGGAGCAAGACGTACACAAAACTATGATGCAATCTTCGAACCCCCTGGCCGCAGCGCGTTTTGGTCACGGTTTGACTGTCGTTGAAAAGTCAAGATTGGAAATCAACCGCTGCTTGTAACTTTCACGATGAGAACCTCTTTATCCTTCCTTATAACCCTATCCTCCGTATAGAGTTCACCGTCGACAATTATCAAGTGTTCTTCAGGGTTCAACCCTAGTTTTTTCAGTAGTTCGTATCCTCTCATCGATTCGTCAAACTGATAAGTCTTGTAATCATATTTTACTAACATTTCACGTATTCACCTCAGTAAGAAGAGTTAAATAACAATTAAAAATCCACGATATAAACGGTATCACCATTCTTCAGTAGTGCGGCGTTTGCTTCATCGGTATCAACATGGAATTCAAGTGCAAACTTATCGCTAACTCTGATAAGTACATCATCGAAAATTAACTTACGTTCGCCCTTTTCAACTATAACTTTCACTATATCTTTGTCCTTAACTCCGAACTTCTCTGCGTCGCTTGTATGCATGTGAATGTGTCGTTTAGCTATAATCACACCTTTTTCTTTTGTAACCTGCCCTTTTGGGCCGATAATCGTTATACCAGGAGTTCCTTCCAAGTCTCCGCTATCTCTCACAGGTGGATTTAAACCAAGCTTATAGGCATCCGTAAGGGATATCTCGACCTGTGTTTCTTTCCTCTCCGGACCGAGGACTCTGACATTTTCGATGGAACCTTTCGGACCAACTATTGTTACGGTTTCCTGGCAAGCGAACTGACCTGGTTGGCCAAGATCTTTTATAGGCGTGAGTTGATAATCTTTTCCAAAGAGGATTTCAACATCCTCCCTTGAAAGGTGTACGTGCCTGTTGCTGACCCCAACTACGATAGGAAACGGTTTTCTCACCATAATATCATACTCCTCCTCTCTGAAATTTCGTCGGGTGTTTTTGTTTTTTCTAGTGAATTTTCCTTTTCGGTTTCATTAAAGCCATTCGCACCCTGGGTTCAACATTTTCCGGTACGTTCAAAACGAAACGAACAGGTCCTCTCTTCACATTTATCCAGCATAGGCCAGGGATACTAAGCTCATGTGACTCATCAACAACCATTTGGACTTTCTTAAAATTCAACTTCGAAACATCGAACGAACCACACGGTGGAACAAGTAGTCCTCCGAAATGCTTCTCCGGATGTTCAATAAGTTCTAAGTTTTTTGTTTTGTGGAATGTAACCTGCTCCGGAGCAAAGATCTGGAAAATAGGCCTTACGTCAGATTGAGAAAACAACGTTGCTTGAATCTTTACAAGGCCGCTAACGAAGATAACCTCTTCGGGGAAAGGTTTGAATGTTTTGCGCGCAACTTCGCCCCTTGCAAGTATTTTCGCTTGACATTGCGGATCGAACAAGTCTATTAACCTGTCACCTACGATTATACCAGGAGTATCGTACAATCTCAACTTTCCTACTTTGTGTTCTATGAGGCCTATAGTTGTTCCAGGATAGGGTGAAACCGTAACGTTCGAGCTCGTTATGGTTTGGAGGAGGGAAGACTTTCCAACGTTCGTAACACCAAGTATTAACGCTTTTCCTCCCCACTCAAACAAGTAATCCTTCAATTTACTGAGTCCGTAACCGTTTTTTGTGCTTGTAATGAAGAGATGAGAAGGCCTAATTTCAGAGATTTTGCTTATTACCTCCATGAGCCAACTTTTGAGCTGCGAACCACTAACGGTCTTTGGCAGTGTGTCGAACTTATTCGCAACAAATATCACTTCGTTCTTTTCTATCAGTCTCACGATCTCCGGCCTAAAAGTACCCTCGAAATCAAATACATCAAAAACGTAGACGAATTTTTCAAAATCCCTCAGCGCAATTCTCAGAAACTTCTGAATTTCCTCTTCATCAGCCTCGCTTGTCAAGACCTTGTAATGCTTGAGTCTAAAACATCTCTGGCAAACAATCTCCTCACCAGCTTCTAATTTTCGCTGGTAAACATCCAAAGGGATGAAACCAGGTTTACCTGGATGTTCAAATTGAATCGCAGCTCCACATCCTGGACACTTTTCAACCGTTACTTTCAACAAATCTCCCATTAATTCCCGCCTCCGAATATGGAATAAAAACGTGAAGCTTCTTGATTATTACTTTAAGTTTTTTCAACCTCCGGTTTTAGCTCCTTTTCCATGCGAATAAAGACAAATTTCTGTCCTCTGATATAGACTCTCTTTGTAGCAACTCCCCGATAACCCAACTTTTTGTACAACTCTATGGCGTTTATGTTGGTGTTTTCAACATCAAGTGTAATCTTCTTAACGCCAGCGTTTAGAGCCAGCCTTTCAACAAACTTCATTAATTTACTCCCAAATCCCCTCCCCCTATATGCCTTGTCAACCGCGATATTGGAGATGTAAAACTCATCATTTCTGACCTTGTTTCTTGAAAGTATTAAAGTCATATTGGGAAGCCTTTTGAAAAGTTCAACACCCATGATCCTGAACAACGTAAGCAGTGTTTTAAAAGCCCGCCTTTTGACGGTCTTACCAGGAAACGCAACAACGGCCCCAACCACCCTTCGTTCATCACTTTCCAATACGTAGATGTTGTCGATATAAAGGATCGTACCTGGTACACGTATGAGTTTTCCGAGTATCAATTTCACATGCGGACCGAAGATTAGTGGCAAAAATCTCTGTCCGGTTTCCAAAACCAAACTTGCAACGATGTCTGCATCGGAAAGCTCCGCCTTTCTGATCGTCTCCACTAAGATCGCCCCTCTTTAATTACCATCTACAAAAATAATTATAGCACATCCAAGAGAATCATTAAAGAATAAGGGGATTTTTCAAACATGTACCAAGACTGACGAAAACGTTGGAACTTTTCTAAGCCTTCAACGCACAGAAATGTAATCGATTACATATCTTTTTAGAAATTGATGAAATTCAAAGGAAAAATGAGAAAGGCAACGATGACTGGCAATAAATACTTTTTTCTGATATTGGAACTTGTGTCGATGGGATGATAAACTACCAGTGAATGTAATCGATTACACAAGAGTGGACATTACAGAGGTGTTTATAGTGACGATAAAGGAATTTGCCAGGATCTGTGGAGTGTCGGTTGCAACTGTTTCGAGGGTTTTTAACGAACCTGAAAAAGTCAAAAAGGAAACGCGAGAAAAAATCCTGCACATAGCCGAGCAATATAACTATACCCCGCACAGTGTGGCGAAATCCCTTAGGGAAAAGCGGACAGGCATTTACGCGCTAACTGTTATGAGTAGCGTTGAAAGAGTTTTTGAGGACTCTTACGTGTCGAAATTTTTACGTGGTGCAGTAAAGTATTTTTCGGAGAACAGGCTAAAGTTGGTTGTTGACGTTCTCGGCAACGGAGATGTGCTAACTTACTATACCAACTTGGTAAAATCCCGATTAATCGATGGTGTCATTCTTATGGATCTTAAAGATGATGACGTGAGAGTGGGACTCTTAAAATCTTACGGATTTCCCTTCGTGTGTGTTGGACGAAACAACAGGAACGACTTCGTCTTTGTTGACTCCGATGGTTATCTTGGAGGGAGACAAGCGGGGGAACACTTCTTGGAATTGGGAGTTGGGAGTGTCATTTTCATAGGTGGGGATCCAAGCTTGCCATTTGAACGAGAGCGCAGGAAAGGTTTTAGTGATGCGCTTGAGGGAAGTGGCATATCTGTGGTCTACGAGTACGCGTTTTACGAAGAACGGAATGTTCGAGATATTTTGGAAACTTACGCCGGAAGGATAGAAGGTATTTTCTGTACGTCGGATGTTATGGCTTACGCTGCACTAAGATTTTGTGAGAGAAACGGATTGGATGTTCCCATTGTGGGTTTCGACAACATCTTACTATCGGAGATTGCTGGAATTACAACTGTTGACCAACACATAGAACTTGTTGGTGAGAAGGCGGCGGAGAAATTACATAAGGTGAGTTTGGGAGAAGCGGTTCAGTCGGAAATCATCAGCACGGAACTTGTTGTTCGTTCAACCAAGAGATTTTTGCTGAAAGCTGAAAAAGGTACGCGCGTGAAGGGAGGTTGAGTTTATGAGAAGATTACTGACGGTCTTTTTTGCGGTTTGGGTGGTTGTAGGCCTTTTTGCGGTTGTCAGAATCACGATTTCAGGATGGCCAGGCAACCCTGTGGAAGAAGCAACTATCAAACGAGCGGTCGACACATTCAACAACACTATCGGTAAACAGAAAGGTATTGAAGTTGTCTGGGAACCGATCGCGGGAGATTACAAACAGGTACTTATGACAAGGTTATCGGGAGGTACCGGACCAGATCTATTTTACGTTGACGTCTACGTTTTCGAGGAACTCGCAAGAGCGAATGTTCTACTGCCGTTGGATACTTACGTCAAAAGGGACAACTTCGATTTGAACGACTTCTACCCATCACTCATCGAGGCTTTCAAGTACCAAAACAGGCTTTACGGTATTGCAAAGGATTTCTCAACATTGGCTCTCTGGTTTAATAAAGAAATCTTCGATAAGTACAAAGTTCCGTACCTTACCAACGATGAAACTTGGGATTCATTCCTCAAAAAGTTGCAGCAGCTCAAGGCTGCCGGCTTTGAAACACCCCTGGCACTTGCCCCAGATTTCAACAGGATAATACCATTCATCATCAGCTTTGGAGGTAGACTCGTTAAGCCAGATCTCTCGACCGCCCTTGGAGAGCCGAACTCGAAGAAAGCCATCCAGTTCTATATCGACTTGGTGACAAAGTACAAGGTTGCTAAGGAACCGTCCGCTCTTGGCTCGGGGTGGCTTGGCGAAGCGCTGGCAACGGAAAAATGTGCAGTGGCAATGGAAGGGCCATGGACGATAGGCTTCATGAGGGGCTCATTCCCGGATACATTCAAGAAGATGGGAATTGTCGAGATGCCAAAAGGAATTAAAAAGGCTACCATGATTTACACCGTGGCATGGTCCATAAACAGGGCAACACCCAATAGGGACGCCGCTTGGGAAGTTTTGAAGTTTCTTGTAACCGAAGGTCAGAGAATTTTCGTTGAGGGAGCTGGAGTCCTCGCTTCAAGGAAATCCATCGCTGCCCAAGACAAGGATCCTGTCAAGCAGGTGTTCTACAAAGGTGCTGAATACGGTGTACCTTGGAGAGTCCCAACGCCTACTGGCATATTCTCGATAGCGAACGACCAAATTGGCTCGTTGCTTAAAGATCTTTTCGCTGGCAAGTTGACGGTCGACCAAGCGGTAAAAATTATCGAGGATAACTACAACAACTGGGTCAAAAAATAACCGAGCTTGCTCTGAATGGGAGGCGCAAGCCTCCCATTAACTTTGCTTCAAGCGAACACGCTAGCAAACTAACGTAATTCGCGTTTCTGGAGTGTAGAAAGTCGGTTGGAGGCGATTTTATGAAAGGCCTGAGACTTAAGTACCGCACCAAGGAAGCTATAGTTGGTTACCTCTTCGCAGCACCTGTAATAGTCAGCGTTTTGGTGTTTGCGATTTATCCGATTTTCGCGGCATTTTACTACAGTTTGACTGATTATCAGCCACTGGAAGCGAGGAAGTTTATGTACGTTGTCGATCCATACGGCGCCTTAGAGTTGCATACGGGTATTTTGCGCGAAGAAGCGGGAAACTACACACTTGATGAGTTACTTGCCAATTTTGATCCTATTCAGTTTGTTCAGCTGGACCTCGGAGTAAACCTTGACGACACGGAAAAAGAACTGGTAAAACGGTATTTCGATTCAGCGAGCCTGATAAGCGATTTTCGTGAGGGGAAATTACCAGAACGGCTTAAGGTTTCAGAATTTATGAAAAGATACATGAGAGCCTATGGGCACAAGTTTTCCAAATACGTACCAAAATTCGTTGGTTTGCAAAATTTCGAAGATATATTCAGTGATAAACTTTTTTATACCTCTTTTTGGAATGCGTTCTTGTACTCTTTAGTTGTCGTGCCGATTCAAACACTTTTGGCTATAATTCTCGCGGTTGCTGCGAATTCGAAAATTAAAGGTGTAGGCTTTTTCAAAGCTGTTTTCTTTCTTCCCGCTATTACGTCCTCCGCTGCTTTGTCGATGGTGTTTATGTTATTGTATTCGAAACCCGGGGTTATTAACAAAATCCTTGTGGCAATTTTTGGGAAGTTTGGGTTCCAACCGATAGACTATTTGAATGAGCCGAGCATAGCACTTTTTGCGATCATGGCTATGAACATTTGGTCAACAGCTGGATACTTCATGGTGACATTTCTGGCTGGACTCCAGGATATACCATCAAGTATCTACGAGGCAGCGAAGATCGATGGTTCCAACAAATTCCAAATGTTTTGGAAGATAACAATGCCACTCTTAAGGCCTCAGATCGTTTTTGTTTCGATAATGGGAACAGTCGGTTGTATGCAAGTTTTCGACCAGATCTACTTCTTGGTCAGAAACTTACGAAATATTACCATCTCATACTACATTTACAAGAACGCTTTTGAGTACGGTAAAATGGGTTACGCTTCTGCTCTCGCGGTTCTCCTGTTTGCCGTAATTCTAATACTTTCACTGATCCAGCGAAAGTTAATAAAGGAACAATATTGATGATTTGAGAAGGAGGTGTTTCCAATGAGTGTGCGCCCCAGTAGTTGGCCTGTCATCGTATCCTACCTTATCCTGATAATCTACACTATAGCAACTTTCTTCCCGTTTTCTTGGGCAATTTTGATTTCGTTGACTCCAATCACATACTTCGACGATAATGGAAATGAACGGGGTGTGAACATATTTGATTGGCCACCGAAGCTAAAGTTATTCCCGAAGCCCTCGGCTTTTGGCGCACCGCTTACTTTAAGAAATTACAAGCTCATTTTCGAGGTTGTACCACTTTACAGAAGATGGCTACTGAACACTGTTATCTACGCTGGCATTCTAACGATCGGAAACGTTATTCTCAATTCGCTCGGTGGTTACGCCTTTGCCCGTTTAAATTTTCCACTGAAGAATTTTTGGTTCACGCTCTTTTTGGCCCTGATGATGGTACCTGGACAGGTAACGTTGATACCGCAATACAACATGCTTGTGCGTTTTGGATTGATAAATACCTACGCTGGTTTGTTCTTACCAAAACTCACCAGTATATTCGGGTTGTTTATGATGAGACAATTCTTCTTAAACTTCCCCAAGGAGCTCGAAGAAGCAGCTCGAATAGATGGTTTTGGAATCCTGAGGACGTACTTTAGGATAGTTCTACCTAACGCGCTACCGGCTATAAGTGCTTTGTCTATTTACACATTCCTCGGCGCTTGGAACGATTTTCAGTGGCCCCTTATCATCATGAGCAGCAAAGAGAATTACACACTGACGCTCGGACTTAATTTCTTCAGGAGTTCTTACTACACCTATTGGCAGTATATGATGGCAGCGTCCATATTCATGACAATTCCGATGATAATAATATTCCTATCTTTCCAGAAGTACTTCGTTGAAAGTGGCAAAGCTGTGGCAATTAAAGGCTGAGGATATGTAAGACAGGTTGCGGAAATTAAGGAAAAAGGGAGGTTTTTGAAGTGCGCTCAAAAGCGTGTGTTTTTGACCTCGATGGTGTCATTGTTGACACAGCGAAATACCACTATCTTGCCTGGAAGCGGTTAGCTGCGGAGCTTGGATTTGAATTCACAGAGAAAGATAACGAAAGACTCAAGGGTGTTAGCAGAATGGAATCTCTGGAGATTCTACTTTCGATTGGTGGAATCAGAATAGACGACGAAGAAAAAAAGATGGCACTTGCAGAGAAGAAGAATAATTGGTACGTTGAGTACATAAATCAAATGACCGAAGATGAAGTGCTTCCCGGAGTTATGGACTTCTTGAAATTACTGAAGGAGAAAGGCGTAAAGATTGCGATAGGCTCAGCAAGCAAGAACACGATGCTCATCCTCGAGAGAATAAAACTCAAAGATTTTTTCGATGTTATCATCGACGGTACCAAAATAACGAAAGCCAAGCCGGACCCCGAAGTTTTTCTCAGAGCCGCCGAGGAACTGAACGTTTCTCCAGTGGAATGTACAGTCTTTGAGGACGCTATCGCGGGTGTTGAAGCTGCCAAGAGAGCTTGCATGAAAGTTGTCGGTGTGGGTGATAAGAATACACTAAAAGACGCGGACAGGGTGATCGATTCGTTTGTTGGTCAAAGTATAGAACTAATCGAGTGGTGAACTTATGTTTTGGAGAGGAGGATAAGTACATGTGGTTTGTGGAACGCAGGAAGTACGTTCAAGAAGAAAATTACGTTTACGAGACACTATACACTTTGGCAAACGGTCGGCTTAGTTTAAGAGGAGTAGATGAGTTCTCGAATTATAAGATGCCAGGTACGTACGTTGCCGGAATTTACGATAAACACGATGCCCAAGTAACAGAGCTTGTGAATCTCCCAGATCCGCTTGGGATTAGTATCTACGTCGATGGCGAACCGTTGCTCTTGGATAAAAGTACGATAAAGTCGTACATGCGGGCGCTGGATATGAAAAACGGAACACTAAACTCTTCAATCGTACTTGAATTAACCAATGGAAAGTTGATTCAACTGGATTCTCAAAGGTTCGTTAGTAGGAGCAACTTGAATAGATTCGGTATCATTTACAAAATTACACCACTTAATTTCTCCGGGAAGATATTCATCGAAAATTACATAGACAACACTACGTACAACGGAAAACTTGATCCAGCAAACAAGATACAGCACTACGCTGTCCTCAAGACCGGGGAAATGATGCCGGGATTATTCTCTTTGGTAAAAACTTACGACAAGGGACACCTCATAGCTATTAGAACTGCGCTGAAAGGCTACGATTCCAAAGGTGAGAACATACTGAGATATAGGAAATACAGGCTTATAGGTAATAATCCTTCCGAAATTTACACTGTTTTTATCAGGGAAGGGGAAACATTTACTCTCGAGAAATACGGTGCTATAGTTACTTCAAGACATTCTTCGGAACCTTTGAAGGACGCGGACGCAAACGTGGGAATCTACTTTGCGGAAGGTGTGGAAGAGGAACTTAAAAGACACACAGAAATTGTAAATAAAACCTGGGAACTGATGGATATCCAGATAGACGGTGATGAAACTGCGCAACTTGGTATCAGATTCAATCTTTTCCACCTTTACCAATGTGCCAGCGATGATCCAACAGTGAGTATCGGTGCAAGGGGTTTGCATGGTGAAGGTTACAAAGGTCACGTATTCTGGGACACCGAGATATTCATGTTCCCGTTTTTCCTCTACACACTCCCGAAATATGCGAAGAACCTCTTATTGTACAGGTACAATACATTACCCGGGGCGAGGAAGAATGCGCATCAAAACGGGTTTAAAGGCGCGCAATTTCCATGGGAATCAGCTGACGATGGGACGGAAGTAACTCCTAAGTGGGGGGAGGATTACCTCGGAAATCCAGTTCGCATCTGGACTGGAGATGAAGAGTACCATATAAACGCGGATATTGCCGTGTCGTTGGTTCACTATCACATTGTCACCAGCGACGACGATTTCATGAGAGATTACGGTGTTGAAATGCTCCTTGAAATTGGTCGTTTCTGGGCTTCGCGTGTAGAATACAACGAAAGGAACGATAGGTACGAGATAAACCGTGTTATTGGTCCGGATGAATTCCACGAGCACGTAAACAACAACGTTTACACAAACTACCTTGCAAAATGGAATCTCTTAAAGTCTCGCGAGTATTACTATTGGTTAAGGGAAAAATATCCCGATAAGTTTGAGGTACTCAAATACTATCTCGGATTGACCGATGAGGAGGTTGAATCTTGGAAAGCTATTGCCGAAAAGATTTATATTCCGAAGAAAGAAGATGAATTATTAATCGAGCAATTTGAAGGGTATTTCCAACTTGAGGAACACGAGATAACAGAATGGGACGAGAACGGCCTCCCCAAATGGCCAAAGACCGTGGACCTAACCAGGCTTGGGGAGACCAAGTTGATAAAGCAACCGGATGTTGTAATGCTCATGCTCGTGCTGCCAGAGGAGTTTACGAAAGAAGAGATGAGGGTCAACTACGAATACTATGAAAAGAGGACCATGCACAAGTCTTCACTCAGCCCATCAATGTATTCCATCATGGGCCTAAAGATTGGTGACACGCACAACGCATACCGTTACTTTTTGCAGACGGTGCTTGTCGACCTTGAGGACAATCAAGGTAACACGAACAATGGTTTCCACGCCGCTTCGGCTGGTGGCGCTTGGCAATGCGTGGTGAACGGCTTCGGGGGAATGTGTTTAGAAAAGAACGGAGAACTCAACTTTGAGCCGTGGTTACCGGAACATTGGAAATCGCTATCATTTAGAATAAACTTCAAAGGAGTTCCGCTCAAGGTAACCGTCACAAAGGAAAAGCTGTGCATCGAAACTCGTGTCGAAATGCCAGTGAAAGTCAGAGGAAATCGGTTTGACCTACGGCCTGGTAAAAATTACTTTGAGCTTGTTGGCTAAGAAACGTGTTAGAGAAAGAAACAAAAAAGGAGGACGAGAGTAACACCGTCCTCCTTTTTTATTTTGCTCAATCAACTCACTTGGAAAACCTTCTTGCGTACCTTAAGACGAGCTCATATCCAACGAAGAAGACAATTGTTGCTGTGACCAATCCAACTATTGCGTTTGTTGTGATGCCGGCAACTAGATAACCGATTGCGGACACTACCGTCACGAAAACGGCGTAAGGTATTTGCGTAACAACATGTTCTATATGTGGACATCCAGCCCCTGTAGATGAAAGGATGGTTGTGTCCGATATCGGAGAACAGTGGTCACCGAATACGGAACCACCAAGAACGGCTCCCACTGATATTGTTGCAAGACTCACCGAGTTAATACCGAATTTTTCGGAGAGCGCAACTGCAATGGGCATTACAATAGGTATCATTATCATGAATGTTCCCCAGCTTGTTCCGGTGGAGAAAGAAATGGCCGATGATATCAAGAATGCAATAAAAGGCAAAAGCCAAGCCGGGAAGTGACCTGATGAAACAACGTGAGATAAGTACTTTGCAAGCCCCAATCCGCCTTCCCCCACAGGGTTCTTTATCATGTTTCCAACTGTCCAAGCCAAGCTGAGAATCACAAGGGCGGGTACCAACGATTTAATACCGAGGATGATGCCGTTACCTACTTCTTGGATGGTGAGTACACGCCTGAGCATGAAGTAGAGCGATGTGAAGACTAAGGAAAATACCGCCGCGTACGAGAAAGATTTTGAGGAATCGGTGTTCACAAACGCTTCCCAAAAGCTCATTGTTTTCGTGGCTTCCCAGAAGGTTTTAACCTTTTCGCCGTCAATCGCATCAAGGTAGGCGGTTATTGGGAAGAAAAGGATGGCTAACGACACAAAGACGGTCAAAGGAACAACCATATCGAATGGTTTGGCTTTGTGGCTCATCTCTTCAGAAACCTCACCAATCGGTTGACCGAATTTAGGGTTGAACAACCCCTTACCGGATAGTGCCCGGGATTCACTATCTTCCATAGGTCCCCAATCGCCTCTAACAATTGTCATGAGAACCATCAAAATGGCAAGAATTGCATAGAGGTTTATGGGAATAACCATGAGAAAGAAAATGAACTCATTCATGTTGAGTCTCGGGAACCCTTCAGAGTTCTTAATAACGCTCATTATTGTTACTACCCACGTGGAGACGGGAGCAAGAATCGCCATTGGAGCGGTTGTGGAATCTATTATATACGCTAGCTTTGCCCTTGAAATCTTTTGCTCGTCTGTTACAGGTCTCATGACCGTACCTATCGTTAGGCAGTTGAAGTAGTCATCGAAGAAAATGAATATCCCAAACAGCCACGTTACGATCAACGTTCCAAGTCTCGATTTTACCTTACTGGCCATCCAACTACCAAAGGCTTTTGCGGCTCCAGTGGCTTGGAAAAGGCCAACCATCGCTGCGAGCAATGTTGTGAAGAGAATAATACGTATATTCCAAGTGTCACTCAGCACAGATGCTATTCCGTCGGTGAGCTTTATCATCGCAACCAGCGGGTTCCAGTTACTGGTGAGTAGGTATCCGAAGAAAATCCCAGCGAAGAGCGAGAAAATAACTTCTTTTGTAACAAGAGCAAGGAAGATGATCAAGAGAGGTGGGAGTAAACTTAAAATACCAAGATGTTCCATACAGGTCTAAACCTCCTTTGTTTTGGTTGGTCTAAATTTCAGAAAGAAAGCATAAAAACGGCCCCACAGGGGACCAGGGCCGTCTATTTAGAATTCCCACAATCAAATCTTGCGCAACCCGTTGATATACTTGATTTCACCTGCGCTCTTGAGAGGAATGGTTTTATAGGCCATATTATGGTATGCAACAATCCTTCTTATCGTTCTCGTGCGAGACCTCATAACTATTGATTCGGTTATTGCTACGTTTTTCTGGAATCGCACTCCACGTAGCATATCTCCGTCAGTTACGCCGGTAGCTGCGAATATAACGTTGTCTGACTTTATGAGGTCATCCGTACGGTAAACTTTTTCAAGATCATACCCAGCTTCTATAACCTTTGAGCGTTCATTTTCGTCCATCGGCCACAGTTTGACTTGAATTTCACCACCTAAGGATTTTAGGGCAGCTGCTGCAAGAAGTGCTTCCGGAGAACCGCCTATGCCGATGTATATGTTGACGTTACTCTCCGGCAGGGCCGTTGCTATAGCCGCTGCTATATCACCGTCGCTTATCAACTTGATGCGTGCTCCAACGCGCCTGATTTCCTCGATGATTTCCCTATGTCTGTCCCTGTTTAAAACAACGCATGTAAGCTCAGAAATTTCCATCCCCAGTATTGCTGCCGCAACCCTGAGGTTCTCTCGAATCGTTGCATTTATATCGAGCTTTCCCGCAAGTTCTGGTCCCACGGCCAGCTTGTAGGAATAATACGTCGGGAGGAACTCAATGCCACCTTTCTCCGTTGCCGCGATAACACTTATGGCATTTGGTAGTCCAAAAGCAACAAGTCTTGTTCCATCAATAGGGTCCACAGCAATATCGAGTTCCGGGTCATCATCAGCCCACCGACCAACCCGTTCGCCGATGTACAACATCGGAGCTTTGTCCTTTTCACCTTCACCAAGTACCACAGTGCCTTTCATTTCAATATAGTCAAGCATTCCACGCATTGCGTCGGATGCAGCCTTATCAACGATTTCCTTATCACCGCGTCCAAGGTAACGGCTCGCCATAAGTGCGGCAGCTTCTGTTACTCTCACGAGCTCTAAGGTGATTTCCTTTTCCATACACCACACCCCCCGGTAAATCGAAAGTGAAGTCCACACGGAGCGCTTAACACCATAAAAATTTTACCATCCCGTTTGGGGATGGCTAAATTATTGGAGAGTTAGCATACCACAATTTCAATTAGCATACCGAAAAATGAGGCTAAATCCTTCGGGTATTAATAAAATTTTTCTTTATTTTGAAAAATCGCGTATAATATCTATGTTCAAATCGATGAGAGTTACTTGATTCCTGTACGGTACTTTACTGAAGTAGTATCCATCAGAATTTTTGGTAAGCGGTATTGGAGCCGTGATTACGGTCTCTTCGAAAGGTTCTCCGGGACAGACACAATAAAATGGAAACATCTGGGATATCATCCAAGCAATTTTCTTATCTTCGGTCACCAGGATGTGCAGTTTTCGCTTTTCGAAAGATCTTAGTTTGTTTACATGAAACTCTTTCGCGTATTCAACGTTCGTTCCCTTAATGAGAACTTCTTTTCCTACGAAAGCCATGTCCTTTGAGCGAAAAAGATTCTTGTACTCTTTAATGAGCTCTTGCGGAATATTTTTTCCTACAATGATGGACGCAGCTTTTAGTTCTTCCTTGTACATTCTAACAAGTTCGTCAAATTTCTGACCGTCAAAATGTATGATTGCGATGGTAATAGTTTTACCCGCGTATTTGCTTTTGCTCGTGCGCTTGGTTAACTCAGAGAACACTCTTTTAACTTTGTTTAAAAGTTCTCGGCAAATTTTGAAAATCTTTACCATCGAGTTAATCATTCTACGACCACCAATATCCTTCCAAACGCGTACTTTCTCCCGCTTAGACTCAGTATCGGGCGCCTATCTACCTTGTTTTGATGGATACCATCCGGCATCTCCGCGGCATCCCAACACCAGAAAACACCCTGGGAATCGATTTGTTCAAAGACAGCAACATGGTCGTATACACCGTCTTCGTTCATATCAAAAAAGATGAGATCCCCCTTCCTAAGCTCCTTGATGTCCTTTAAAGGCTTAGTGTTGTATTTAAAGAGATTATCAGCTGTTACGTCGAACACCAACGTGTTTTTGTATACAAATTTTTTGAAACCAAGCTTGTTGAGTAAAAAGATTACAAGTCCACTACAATCTATTCCGTACTCGGAAGTTCCACCCCAGACATACGGTGTGGATTTCAGGTTGCGCAGAATCTCGAATATCCTTTCCACTTCCCCAGCTGTTAATTCCCTCATTTTGAAAGGTGCGTTTGTCGTGCTTGAGAAAGCTACTACCACAGCAAGAATGAAAAATACTTTGATAGGGTACAAAGTGCCGTTTTTCATAACCAATTGACACCTCCGAACATGGTGAAATTCCAAAGATTATTCTACCATGAGAATATATGTCGTGATATAATTTAAGCATGAGGATATGTACTTGGAAGGAGGTTACTTCAATGCGCTGGGTGTATGTTGAAGAACTGAAGAAGTACGTTGGCGAAGAAGTTGAACTAAGAGGCTGGGTCCGGAGGAAGCGCTCCAGTGGAAAGATCGCCTTCATTGATTTTAGGGATGGTACAGGATTTGTACAGGTTGTGGTTGAGAAATCGACGGTTGGTGACGAACAATTTCTGAACGCCGATAAACTTAGGTTGGAGTCTTCCGTTATAATACGCGGAAAGGTTCGGGAAGATGAAAGAGCGCCCGGTGGGGTTGAAGTTTTGGCAACAGAAGTGCATCCCGTTCAAATTCCGCAGGAAGATTTCCCGATTCAGAAGCCAGACCACAGTATAGATTATCTCATGGAACACAGACATCTTTGGCTTAGGTCGAGGCGGCAGTTCCATATTATGCGTGTAAGGGATGCTGTCATAAAGGCGATAAGGAAGTTCTATTGGGAGAGAGATTTTGTTCAAATAGATACACCCATCTTTACTGGTGCAATTGGTGAAACGGCTGGTAACCTTTTCGAAGTTGATTACTTTGACTACGGTAAAGTTTATTTGACTCAAACCGGTCAGCTTTATCTCGAAGCAGCATGCATGGCATTTGGAAAGGTCTACAACCTTGGACCGACTTTTCGTGCGGAGAAATCTAAAACAAGAAGACATCTTATCGAATTCTGGATGAACGAAGCCGAAGTGGCTTATTACAACCATGAAGACAATATGCAACTTCAGGAGGACCTTGTTTATTACATCGTCCAGTATGTTTTGGAACATGCCTATGATGACCTTGTTGCCATCGGTCGCGATGTTTCTAAACTTGAAAAAGTACAAAAACCGTTCCCGAGAATGACGTACACAGAAGCGGTGAAGTTTCTTCAAAACCGTGGATTTGACATAAAATGGGGAGATGATTTCGGTGGTGATGAGGAAACTGTTCTGGCAAAACAATTCGATAGCCCAGTTTTCATAACACACTATCCAAGGCAGGCGAAAGCGTTCTACATGCAGCCAGATCCAACGAATCCAGAAGTAGTCCTTTGTGACGACTTGCTTGCACCTGAGGGATATGGAGAAATCATCGGTGCTTCGCAACGTATACACGATTACGACCTACTTGTCGAGAGACTAAAGGAGAATAACTTACCTGTTGAGAAGTACGATTGGTACCTGGACTTGAGAAAGTTCGGTAGCGTTCCGCACAGCGGTTTCGGACTTGGAGTTGAAAGAACAATAGCATGGATTGCGGGGTTAGAACACATCAGAGAAGCAATACCGTTTGCCAGAACACTTTACAGAGTGCACCCGTAACATGGTTTGGTACGTGCTTGCCGTTTTCTTCGCAGGATTTTTCTTGGGAAAGTTTCTTAGCGCAAACTGGATAGGTAAGTACAAGGTAATCCTTGTACTTACCTTTTTCCTTCTCTTCTCACTTGGTTTGAAGATAGGTAGTAACGATGAGCTATTTAGGAAAATCGATCAAATCGCCGTCTACGGATTCGTAATTGCGGCTTTTGGAAGTGCGGGAAGTTTTATCTTCGCTTTTTTGATGGAAAAACTCCAGGAAAGTTATTCGGAACGCTCACAAAAAGGAAGTAGAATGAAATAGAGTTATCGAAAGGGGAACAAAATATGCAAGCCTTGGTTTTGCTATCTGCCGTTATCTTGGGATTAATTATAGGTAGGATTTTTCATTTCACGCTACCGGATTGGTCAACGGAGTTTATCCTTTATGCTCTGGTGTTTTTTGTGGGACTTGATTTGAGTAAAGAGAAGATTGGGAGAAAGTTCGTGCGAAGGATTACAATCGCCGTTCTTTCAACAGTTTTAGGCACGCTGAGTCTTTCTTTTGTCTCCTCATTCTTTCTGCCCTTGAAAAAACTCGAGGTATTGGCCGCAGCCTCTGGGTTTGGTTGGTACAGCCTTTCCGCAATTCTTATCACGAGTTCTTACAGTGCCTACCTCGGCAGCATCTCGTTCTTTTCGAACGTTCTGAGAGAACTCATAGGTATCGTTCTCATACCGTTTGGAATAAAAATATCTAAATTGGGGACAATCTCCGTTGCCGGTGCCACATCCATGGACACGTTACTCGGATTGGTTGCCTCCTACTCGGACCGTGAGACGGTGCTAATTTCGTTCGGTCACGGCTTTATTGTTTCGATGCTGGTACCAGTAATGGTTAACTTTTTCCTCGGACTTTTAAAATAGAACATCGACCTCTGATAACACCGTATTTTTTCCGGATTTCTTTGCCAGGTAGAGGAGTTCATCTGCTCTTTTCAGAACCGAGATTCCGTCCTGGTCATCTTCCCGATATATTTTTGTTACACCAGCGCTAAAGCTAAGAGTTGATTTCCCAATTACTTTGTTATGAAGCTGTTCCAGTATTCTTTCAACTGCTTTCTTCGCATTTTGCTCGTCTGTTTCAGGCATCAGAATTACAAATTCGTCCCCACCGTACCTTGCACACTGATCTGTAACCCTCAGGTTTTCTTGAAGTGCCTTGGCTACTTCCCGCAGTGCAAGGTCTCCAGCATCATGTCCATAGGTATCGTTAATTTGCTTTAGCCCGTCCATGTCAAGCATAACCACCGTCGATGTAAGTCCGTATCGCTTAACGCGTAGTATCTCTGTTTTTAGAGCCATCATAAAGTACCTTCTGTTGAAGAGGCCGGTCAGTGCATCCCTAAACGACGCCTCTTCGAGTTTTTGAATGTAGTAAACCCTTTCAAAAAATGATAGTATTACTTGAAGAATGCTTTTCAAGCAACTATCTGAAGCGTACTTTGGGAGCTTTTTGATGTGAAATAGAAGAGTAACAGAACCTTCTGGAAACTCCTTATCCATCCTCTTAAGTTGTAGTTCGACGAACTTTTCCTCCGCATCCGATATCAAGTTAAATATCTTTTCGTTTTCGTCTATCTTTATCAAACAGGTCAAGTAATCGAATCCACAGTGTTCGGAAAGGTACGCACGTAATTTATCTAACGCAACGTGATAGTCGACCTCTGAGGTTATGCTTAGCAAGCGAATAAGCGTTTCTTCCTCGAAGTCTTTTACCTTTTGCTCGGTTACGTCAATCCCGACACTAACGGTACCGATGTTTTTCTCACCTTTCTTCAGTAGTCTGTTTTCCCATAAGATAGTTAGTGTTTTGCCATCTTTTGTGATAATCTCGTTTTCGAAGTTCTGTCTCAGTTCAATATCACCGTCCATGATATCCTTGAAAACTTTCTTGACCGTCTCTACTTCGGAGGCGGGAACAAAAACTTCGAACCAGTTCTTTCCCAACACCTCGTGTAGTCTGTAACCGGTTTTTTGAAGCGCGTAGGAGTTTATATAAGTTATCCGAGCTTCTCTATCGAGTGTCACGAAGAACACAGGAGCGAATTCAAGATACATGGTCAGTGTTTCTAACCTTTCGTTTATATACTCATCGATAAGCACTTTCTTAGTTATTACTTCCCCAAGGCATACGACTTTGTCCTCTACCTTTAGGCATGTGAAACGGTAGAAATCTTTAACGTCCTTAACGGTCTCAGTTATCGCGTTGATATCCGCTTTGATAAAATCACGTAAAAAATTCCACACTATCTTACTTTCGCGTCTCAATTCATCAAAACTGAACTTTTTCAAACGCTGTGGTACGTTTACCGACGAAATGATGTTTCCCGTATTCATATCGAGAACAATTATAAATATTTCACTTTCCGAGACGATTTGGATAATCCTGTCCAAAATGCTTTGATTTCCATTGAAAATACTTCTCCCATCGAATTGCCAGCTGTTCATAAAGGTGATTACCTCCCGCCCATTTTAAGAGCCGCAGAATTGAAAGAATAGTTGCTTTAGTTCGTGTCTATTTTACCACGATATGGTATAATAAAATTCGTAAAACCAAAAAATTATAACTAACGTTACAAACGGAGGTGCGACTTGTGGAGGATCCGCTGAGTTACATCTGGAGTATCTTTACAATAGCTGTACTCATACTGCTTTCGGCATTTTTCTCAGCATCCGAAACGGCAATGACGTCCGTCAGTCGACATAAACTTCGTGATCTTGCTCGAAAGAAACAAGAAGAGGAGGAGAAAAGCGAGATCCACCTTTTCAACAGGTTGCTCACGGGCTTGCTGATATCCAACAATCTTGTTAACATTCTTGCTTCTTCGATAGCGGCCGTAACAATTTCGCGGGTTGTAACCTCGGAATCATTATCGGCAGTTATTTCCACGCTGGTAATGACGTTTGTGCTACTTATTTTTGGTGAGATAACTCCAAAAATTTTGGCAAGGCAGAATGCGGAGCGTTTCTTTGAATCTAGCATAAAGGTGGTTGTTCCACTTTCTAACGTACTATCGCCTTTAATCACGCTTTTCGTAAAATTATCGAACGTATTTGTCAAACTCTTTGGAGGGCAGGTAGTTCAAGATGCGCCGTTCATTACGATTGATGACATTGCTTCGTACGTGGAGATAGGTCGTGAAGAAGGGTCAATAGATCACGAAGAGGGACTTATGATAGAGCGCACAATCGCCATGGATGAGACACTTGTCAAGGAGATAATGATACCGCGTATAGATATCGTGGCTGTTGAAGAGAATCAGAGTGTAAGGGAAGTTGTCGAGGTCATAGTTCAAGAGGAGTATTCCCGCTTGCCAGTCTACAGGGAGACCATAGATAACATCGTTGGAATATGTTACGCCAAGGATATTTTGTCGTTCATTGCTTCGCGTGGAACAGAAGTGCTCGATAAGGTACGCGCGAAAGAATTAATGCGTGACCCGCTTTTCGTTCCAGAGCAGATGCCTGTTTCTGAACTATTAAAGGAGTTCAAATCCAAGAAAATGCATATGGCAATCGTGGTAGACGAATACGGTGGAACTTCTGGAATAGTGACTTTGGAGGATATACTCGAGGAAATATTTGGGGAAATTATGGACGAATACGACGAGCATGAATCTTTGCGAATCAAGCAGATAGAGTGGAACACTTACCTGGTTGATGCTACGATTTCACTTAATGACCTTGAGAGAGAACTGAGAATTGAATTTCCAGAGGGGGAATTTGAAACACTCGCCGGGTACTTGCTTGATAGATTCAAGCACATACCCAAGGTTGGCGATCAAGTGAAAGAGGGTAGCACCACCTACAAAGTAGTTGCTGCCTCAAGGAATAGGATAGAGAAGGTGCTAATAAAGATAGAGGATAAGAAAGAGAAAACAGAAAAAAACGAGAGGACGGATGGTGAGCCGGATGAAAAATCACGAAATTGAAAAGCTTATTGAACGCGCAGTAGAAGCGATGAAGAACGCCTACGCACCTTATTCGAATTTTAGAGTTGGAGCCGTAGTTGTTGCTAAAGATGGGAGCATCTTTACTGGTGTTAACGTCGAAAATGCTTCCTACGGTTTGACCATCTGTGCCGAAAGAGCGGCTATTTTTAAAGCAGTTTCTGAAGGAGTACGTGAGTTCGACACGCTTGTTGTTGTTGCCGATACTGACAGCCCAGTTTCACCATGCGGCGCTTGTAGGCAAGTCATGGCAGAGTTTGGGAATTTCCGCGTTATTCTTGCTAACATCAGAGGTGAGTATATAGAAACATCGGTTTCGGAATTATTGCCGTTGGGTTTCAGTGGTGACAAATTAAAGCAAGGTAAGGGGTAAAATCTTTGGTTGAACAAGAGGTGGAATATGATAGAGTTACTTCACATAGACGAATACGTATATTTGAAAGATGTGGATATTTACTTTTCCGAAGGACTCAATGTTATCACTGGAGAAACCGGAACGGGAAAATCGTTATTGCTCGATGTGATTGGTTCCTTCTTGGATTATCAAAACATTCGTGGGGATACGTTCAGTGCAGATATTGTTGTCAACATCCACGCTGATTTTGACGAGCTTCAAGTAAGGAAAGGTCAACACATTTTCAGTGTCGAGAGAAAGAATAGGAGAACATTCTACAAGCTCGATGGAAAACTCGTGAGCAAGGATTACGTTCAAACAGTCTTTTCAAACCTTGTTTCTATTCACAAACAGAACTCACATATCAAACTCTTTGAAAGAGGATTTTTCACAAAAATCTTAGACAACCTTTCCGGTAACGAGGACATTCTCCGGGAGTATAAGCAGCTTTACAACCAGTACTTGCAGATTCTCAAACTGCTCTCAACAGCGACGCTTGAGGATGTTCAAAAGGAAATGGAGGAACTTTTGGAAAAAATCGACGAGGTTGAGCGTGCGGGATTGTCAGTCCAAGAAGAGGAAGAACTTGAGAAGAGGTACGAGGAACTAACAAAATTACAGCAAATCGTTCAAAATTATACATTTGCTTCGACGCAACTTGAAGAAATTGACCGGATACTGCGCAAGATGTACGGTCAGCTTTCGGAAAAATTTTACCCATACCTCGATGACATCATAGAACAAGTGGCTGAGTTATCGAACGAATTGAGGAGGCAAATTTCCGATCTTGAGGATATTAACCCTGAAGAGATTGAAAATAGGTTGTGGACGTACCGCAAGCTTAGACGAAAATACGGCCCAACGACGGAGGACGTGCTTGAGAATTTAACAATTTGGAAAAAAGCGTACGCTGAAAAACTCAGAGAATTTGAGATTCTAAAAAATGCAACCGCTGAACGTGAGAGAATCGAAAGGGAACTTATAAAGTTAAGTGAACTACTGAGAGAACGACGAAAGAATGCCGCTGCAGAACTGGTTGAAAATATCAAGAGGCATCTATCAGAGTTAAACATGAGTGTTAGACTCGAATTTAGATTCACCGAAACCGAACTCAGGTACGATGGTGCGGATGATATAGAACTTGTTGGTAACACTCTGCCCATTGGTGAGCTTTTACCACTCAAGAGGATAGCATCGGGCGGAGAACTTTCAAGATTAATGCTTGCTATTGAGCTTTCCATGGTATCAACTCCCGTTCTTGTTTACGATGAAATTGACGCTGGGGTCGGTGGTATGACCGCGCTAAAACTTGCGGATAAGTTAAAGGAACTTTCAAAAAGCTATCAAGTAATCGTTGTGACACATCTTCCACAAATTGCTGCCGTAGCTGACAAGCATTTTGCCATCCGTAGATACGATGGTACAGGTAAGGTCGTAGACTTAGATGAATCCGAAAAACGCGAAGAACTACTCAGAATGATGGGTGGCGAAGAGTTTCTGGAGAAAATTTCGGGGGAATAGTAATGGATAGAATACTCGTCATTTCTTCGGATTTTGGTGTCATAGCAGAAGCTGTCGAACTGTTGAAATTTGTAGGATATGAAGTTGTGGAAACCTCGGACATAGAGGAAGTGGAGCCAGGTAACTTCGAATTAGCTATACTGTACTCAAATCCTCCCCAGAAAGCATATGAGTGGACCAAATATTTCAAAACGCACAAGCAGTTATCAGCAGTCCCAATCATACTCGTAATCCAGAAAAAGGAATATCATGTTCTTCTTGAAAGTTATCAAGTGGGGATATCCGACTACATCGAGCTTCCGGTTATTGATGTTGAACTCATTTCGAAAGTTGCACTTCACATTGAGCTCAAGAAAAGTCGCGAAAGAATAGAAAAGTTGTACCAAGAACTCAAGGAAAACTTGGAACTTTCTCGTCAGCTACAAAAGATGATGCTTCCGCAACGGGTTAACCTTCTCAAGGATATTTGGATAACTTCCAATTACGCCCCTTCGCAGTACGTCGGAGGAGATGTATACGATTTTACTTCCTATAAAGACAGTGTTCTCATCTATTTGGCGGATATATCCGGTCACGGTGTGCAATCAGCGTTGCTTTGTTCTGCTGTTAAATCATTTGTTCGGTACGCTTTCGAACGGACTAATTCACTTCTTGAGACAATCAACGAACTCTCCTCTAGTTTGAAACCAGTGCTAGTTCATAATTATTTAACAGGTATTTTCCTTAAGATTTCCTCAAACACTGTGGAATACGTGAATTGTGGACATCCTAATATAATTTGTTACGATGGCAAAGGCTTTTTTGAGGTTAACATGAAAAGGACTTTTCCGATAGGACTCTTTGACCTGTCATACACGCTAGAGGATATAGGTCTGTTCGAATTACAGGAAGGTATAACGTATATGCTTTATACAGACGGTATATACTCACCCTTTGAGAAAATCGTCGGAAACGATGAAAATTCCTGGTCTGCGTTCAAAAAATTCTTGGTTCGAGATATCACAGGAATAGCTGGAGAAATGATACCGTTTTACGTTCCATCGAGGCTCAGGACGCTGTACTCAAAATTCTCCGATGATTACTCAGTAATTGCCTTCGGAAAGAACAAAAGTTTTTGCTATATTGAAGATGGTCAACTTGTCTCCTTCAACATGGACGAAAAATACCTGTCACTGATGAACGAGTTGAAAAGCCTCGGATATAAAGAGGATGTGAGAATACTCATGAACAAACGACCGGAAATTCTGACGATCGTGACTGAAAACGTTGAAGTGGGACCGATTTTAAAGAGACTACCGACAAGTGTAACTCTGAATTTCGATGACATAACGATTATAAACATCTTTTAGGCAAACTAATGAGTAAATGGTAAAAAGATGGCGGAAGAACCGCCACCTTTTTATTTTTTTCAGCCCGATACTTCTCAAACCCCTTACTTTGAGTTTCTCGAACGCTTTAAAATAGTTACCATCGAAGTGGTCATTAGGACTACAATTACTCCCCAGCTTAAAAGCATAAAAGATATCCCTTGAACGGACATCCGTCTCACCTTCCATTCTTAAGTTTTTCGCTAAGACTTCTGTAAGTAAGTATGTAACTCAAGGCAAACACCAGTCCCAGAATAATACGTGCTCCAAGTACCCATGGCACCAATGCGGGTTTATCGGCAACGAAGGAGGGAATTAACTTAAAGTACCCAGCCTTCACAAAGTCGATAGTCGAAAATATCAACAAAACGGCAATGAAAAGTGGAGTAATTCCACGCATAACTACGTTGTAGAACCAACGTGGAACTTTCCAGTAGCTTCCTTTGTTGATTTCTTCAAGGCCCTTGCTACCAAAGAACCATACTGCCGCGATGATTTCAATCAGACCAAGTAAAACGAGGAAATACGTACCTACCCAGTTATCAAGCTCGGTAAGATAAGCAAACTCCGCGGTTTTTGTTAAGATAGGTTCCAATCCCACAGGAAGCCCGGTTATGACGTAAAGTCCAAAAACAAATCTTGCACCTTTCTTTCGTTCAATACCAAATTCATCTTCGAGAAACGCTGTAAGGTAGTTGAACATGGCGATGGAACTTGTAATACCCGCAAAGAAAAGCAACAAGAACCACAACGTTCCAAACAGTCTACCACCGACCATTTCCCTAAAAACGTTTGGAAGCGCGATAAATGACAGTCCAACGCCACTCTTCAAACCCTCGGTTCCGAGGAATGTGAAAGCGATGGGGATGACTATCGTTCCCGCAAGAATAACCTCCGCAAATTCGTTTAAAGAAGCGGTTGCAACGGCCGATGTTACGATATCATCATCATCCCTCAGATAAGACGCGTAGTTTTGGATTATTCCCATTCCAAGAGAAAGTGTAAAGAAAATTTGACCGGCGGCAGCAAGCGTCGCACTCCAGTTTAGTTCATTCCAGCGTGGTGACCACATATAATCTAGTCCTTTGATCGGCGTCCATTCCGGATTTACTGGCGACCCGAGAGTAAGGGCTCTGATAAGGAGAATCACCGCGAAAATATAGATAGCAGGCATAGCAACTTTAGCAAGTTGTTCCAAACCCTTTTGAATGCCTCTACTTGTTATGATCCAAAGTATGGCAAGGGTGATGAGCCAAAATACCATCACACGTACCGGATCCTGAACGTAACTTACGAAATGTCTTCCGGTATCTATCTCTTTGGACATGTAATTTCCATTTATCGTTTCCCATGCGTACCCAAGTGTCCAGCCTATAACGTGGTTGTAGTAAGAATTGAGCAATATTACCACCGAAAGGGCTAACGCACCCGCGAGAGCGCCGTAGAACCTGGCAAACTTAGTACCCGTTTTCTCTCTCGTTTGTAGGTAAACCATCGGGCCAATAGTACCGTGGCCGTAACGTCCACCATACCTACCCTGTGCCCACTCTATAATCAATAACGGAATTCCCATGAAAAGGAATGCTACGAAATACGGAATCATGAACGCACCGCCACCGTTTTTAGCGGCTTGATACGGAAATCTCCAGAAGTTTCCAAGACCGATAGCGTTCCCAGCCATCGCGAGTATCAGTCCTATCCTACTGCCCCAGTGCTCGCGTTTAACACCCACAACGACCACCTCCACGATAGGAAGTCTATTTTCAAGTAGCTTTACGCAAAATATAACCGAGACATAAAATCTTTCTTGAAACTAAAAGCTAAGAATTAATTACCACAAAAGGAGAATTTGTCAAATGGCCGTTATGAGTGTATTAGTTAGAATAACGAATCAAAAATGCTGTCTTGCGTTGATTCTTTGCTTTTAAATTTTGATACATATTCAAATAGCTTTTTTAATGAAGCAATTTGGTTGTTGATTACTGACCTACTAACTTGAGAAGTCCTTAAGATTTTCTTATCGCGAGAGAGAGTGGTATAATAGTTTCAAAATGAGCGTCGATGAGGACCTATTTGTTGTTAGGTAGTCTCTGAAAATGTAAAAAGTGGCAGTGCGTGAACGGGTGGACATGTGGTTTGTAAATGACAGAGTGGGACACGGGGTAAGCGGTAAACCTAGACTAAGGTGTTAAAAACTGGTGAAGCAGGTGCACGAAAATGGTACGATAGACCATACGACGCGAAGAGATGCTGTTAGTCGTGGTGATGATTCAATGAAGTGAGTTTGTATCATCGCACATCATTGGTACTTTAAAATATTACCCGTTGGGGGGATTGTCAATGGCCCATTCAACAAACAGACGAACGATGGTTTTTCTGCTTTTCATTATTCTCGTTATCTTAAATGCAGACCAAATGGTCATGAGCCCCGTTATTGGAATGATTGAAGCTGAATTTGGAGTAACGGATTCACACATCGGTCTAGTGGGTGGAGTTTTCAGTATTGTAGGTGCTCTTGTGAGCTTAGTTTGGGGATATTTAACAGATATTTACAACAGAAAACGCTTACTAATTGCTTCCGTACTTGTTGGTGAAATTCCTTGTTTGTTGACGGCAGTTTCTGGCTCGTTCAGTGAGTTGTTTTTATGGCGTGTACTTACCGGGATAGGTATTGGGGCGTCTTTTCCGATATCTTATTCTTTGATTGGTGATTTGTTCGGCCACAGAGAACGCGGAAAAGTTGTCTCTGTACTTGGATTGGCTTCCACGATCGGAGGTATTTTAGGAATGTTGGTGGCAGGTTATACGGCGGGAATTTTTGGATGGCGCATTCCGTTCATCCTAGTTTCTGCTCCGAATCTAATTCTGATTCCGTTATTTCTTAACCTGATAGAAGAGCCTAAGAGGGGGGCTCACGAGGAAGGATTCGAACAAGGCTTTGCCGAATACAGATATTTTGTGAAATTGTCCGATTATGTGAACTTAGTTAAGATAAAGACAAACCTCCTTCTCTTCTTTCAAGGAATTGCTGGTACGATTCCATGGGGAGCTATTCCCTACTTCATGATAGAGTTCTTCAAGAGAGAAAAGGGAATGGACTTAGATCAAGCGACAACGGTGTTTCTCATATTTGCCATGGGAAGCATTGTTGGGAACGTTGTCGGCGGATTTCTTGGCGAGAAGATTTACAGAAGGTCCAAGAAACTTGTGCCGTTTGTTTCCGCAATCACGACGATAATTGGGACTTTCCTGACCGTCTTTGTCTTCAGATATCCCTACATTCCCGGGCAGTTCTACTCACTGGTTGTCCTGTGTTTACTTGGTTTCGTTGCGGCACTCATGGATTCATACACAGGTCCTAACGTCAAGATGATGCTTTTAAACGTAAACGAGCCAAAAGATAGGGGGCGTATATTCTCCATTTTCAACCTAACTGACTCCGTTGGCACCGGTGTGGGAAGGTTTGTTGGAGGCAGTCTCTCTGTGGCGTTAGGAACACTTGGTGTGGCGCTGGAAGTCAGCGCCTACTTTTGGCTTATCTGCGGTTTCCTTCTCATGTTATCTTCATGGTATTTTGAGCAGGAGGTTGAACAACTCAACAGGAAAATGATGGAAATTGCTTTGCGCGGAGGTCAAAAGAGATTCGAAGAAAAATAAAAATGGCGGAGGCGGTGGGACTCGAACCCACACGGTGGTTTGACCACCACCGATTTTCAAGACCGGCTCCTTAGCCAGTTCGGACACGCCTCCGTCCAAGCTTGCGCTACTTATTATACCACGTCACCCTCCACATTTCAATATCCCCGCTTCTAGTC